>Ga0351875_1213_pt1 | contig 9282 bp, 8 predicted proteins | sample BONcelFGM3001C14_FD_206784 | JGI IMG/M metagenome (GOLD analysis project Ga0351875, IMG submission 206784) | Enriched cells from coal bed in the Powder River Basin, Montana, United States - BONCAT cells FGM rep3 HSBNCT.FGM.300.1.C14 ... | reverse complement strand
GTTATTGTGATTTCCTCACCCCATGACCTCATGACCCCATGACCCCATGACCTCTTTTAAGATTTTTTAACATATACACATCTCTATATGTTTCAACTCTCATTCCTGAATCATTGCCAGCAGAAAAACAAACTCCATGTGGCCGCAGGCCTCCATCAGCCGCTTTGCGGCTCCATCAGGCCGCAGGTCTCCATCAGCCGCTAAACGGCTCCATCAGGCCGCAGGCCTCCATCAGGCGAAGCCTCAAAATTAGCTTTTCAATGATTTAACGACTATATTTGCTCCCTTTCTCAAGAAAAAATGCATGAGTTTACGAGCTAAAACGAATGAGCTGAAAAGGCGGATGAGCGAAGCCTTTGAAGGTGGCGGTGAAAAGGCCACGGAGAAGCAGCGCGAATCTGGCAAACTGACAGCACGTGAGCGTATTCTTTCGCTCCTCGATCCCGACTCGTTTCACGAATATGACCTTTTTGTGAAACACGCAGGCCAGGATTTCGACATGGACAAAAAGTACCTGCCGGGTGATGGGGTCATCACAGGTACAGGGACGATCAGCGGATGGCCGGTTTGTATTTACGCCCAGGATTTCACTGTTGCCGGTGGCTCGCTGGGGTATATGCACGCCAAAAAGATCTGCAAGATCATGGACCACGCCATGAAGATGAAGGTTCCGCTGATCGGCATCAACGACTCGGGTGGGGCTCGGATTCAGGAGGGTGTGAACTCCCTGGCCGGATATGGGGAGATCTTTTTCAGGAATACGATCGCTTCGGGAGTGATCCCGCAGATTTCAGTGATCCTCGGTCCTTGCGCAGGTGGAGCGGTTTATTCGCCTGCCCTCACCGACTTCGTTTTCGTGGTGGATAAGATCTCCAAGATGTTCATCACAGGCCCGGAAGTCATTAAAACGGTATTGGGCGAGGAGATTTCGATGGAGGAGCTGGGTGGCGCCAGGGTACATGCCGAAGTGACGGGAAACGCCCATTTCTATGCCGAGAGTGAACTGGAGTGTTTTGAACAGATCAAGGAGCTGATCAGCTATATTCCCTGGAATAACGAAAAGAAGGCAGAAGCCTTTTCGGCAAAAGCTCCCAAAACGCGCCAGTATAAAATAGACAGCATTTTCCCGACGGATCCACTTCAGTCCTATGATGTAAGAAGTATTATCAAGGCCATCTCTGATGATTCGGGTTTTTTTGAGGTACACCAGAACTGGGCCCGGAACATCGTGGTTGGTTATGGTCGTTTGGATGGGCAAACTGTCGGGTTTGTAGCCAATCAGCCCATGGTCCTTGCCGGTGTGCTCGATGTGGATTCGTCCGACAAAGCTGCGCGCTTCATCCGCTACTGTGATGCCTTCAATATTCCACTCGTCACGCTGGTGGATCTTCCGGGATATCTGCCCGGCATCGACCAGGAGCATATGGGAGTGATTCGTCACGGAGCAAAAGTGCTCTATGCCTATTCGGAAGCCACTGTTCCGAAACTGACCGTCATCCTTCGGAAAGCCTATGGCGGAGGATATATCGCGATGTGTTCCAATCACCTGCGTGCCGACTTCGTATTTGCCTGGCCTACCGCCGAAATTGCCGTGATGGGTCCCGAAGGAGCCGCCAACATCATCTTCCGGGCCGAGATCAAAGCTTCAGCAAATCCCGATGAAACACGGAAAAGGTTGATCGAAGAGTACCGCCAGAAGTTTGCCAACCCTTACGTCGCCGCTGCCTACGGATATGTCGACGCCGTCATCTCCCCCTCCGAAACCCGCGACACACTGATCCACTCCCTCCGCCTGGCCCAAAACAAAGAGGAGGTCCGGCCGAAGAAGAAACATGGAGTTCCTCCGTTTTAAGGTCATGGGGTTATGAGGTCAGAGAAAATGAGGAATGAGGAATGAGGAATGAGGAACCGGAGCGAAGCGGAGCTCGGCGGAGCCAATGAGGAATGAGGGATGAGGGATGAGGGGACTGGTAAGGGCGGGTTCCAAACCCGCCCCTCAATAAACCCACAACCGACAACCCACAACCATAAAATTTGCCTCGTATGAAACTCTCACGAAAATCAAAAAGCGCAAAGCGAAAAGCCAACAGCGAAATACCGGAAGCCGTCGGGCCAGTGGAACACGACGACGAGCAGCTCTATGCGTTCACCTATGAAGGAGCTGAATACATGACCCTCCTCACCCGTAAATTTCACGAACGAAAGCCCTATAGTCCGCCCAATCCCAAGCTAATTCATGCCTTTATCCCTGGAACGATCGTAAAAGTGAACGTGAAGGAGAAAGCTAAAATCAAGAAAGGCGAGCCCCTCCTCTCCCTGAAAGCCATGAAAATGAACAACGACATCCTCTCCTCCATCGACGGAACCATTAAAAAAGTACATGTGAAAAAAGGGGATATCGTTGTCAAGAACCAACTTTTGGTGGAGTTGAAATAGTTGTTTCGGGTTGTCGGTTGTCGGTTGTGGGTTGTCAGTTGTCAGTTGTTTATTATATCTTCGTATTGTAGAAATCAATTTTATTGCTAGCAAATATGAAGAGTTATAAGGATCTTGAAATATACAACCTTTCCTTTGACCTTGCTATTAAAACTCACAAACTTTCACTGACCCTGCCAAAATATGAACTTTACGAAATAGGCAGTCAGGTAAGAAGATCTTCGCAGAGTATTAAAGATAATATCGTTGAAGGATACGGAAGAAGGAGATACAAGAACGAGTTCATACGGTACCTAATATTTTCCCATGCTTCACTTCTGGAAGCAACAAGTCAGCTTGAAATGATTAAAGCGTTATATCAAAAGGAAGGTACTGTTGAATTGATTCTTGAATATGATCAGTTAGGGAAAAAGATTTATGCATTCATTTCTTATGTGTCATCAACCTGGAAATCCGGCCAAAAACCCACAACTGACAACTGACAACCCACAACTGACAACTGACAACTGACAACCTACAACCATGCGCCTCCTCCGCGTCGCCTTTATCTCCTCCGCCCCCGACCTGGGAGCTTGTCCGAAAGACGGGTTGCCGGAGTTTGCGTTTATCGGCCGGTCGAATGTGGGGAAGTCGTCGCTGGTGAACATGCTGACGAGCAGGCGGGGAGTGGCAAAGGTTTCGTCTACTCCCGGAAAAACGCGGTTGATCAACCATTTTCTGGTGAATGAAGCGTGGTACCTGGTGGATCTGCCCGGATACGGGTTTGCGAAGATCTCCCAGACATTAAGGAAGAAGATCAGCGAGATGATCAATTCCTATATCCTCAAGCGGAAGGAGATGAAGTGTGTTTTTGTGCTGGTTGATTCCAGGCTGGAGCCGCAGAAAAAGGACCTGGATTTTATCTCCTGGCTGGGAGAGAAGGGGATCCCATTTTTCATCCTCTTTACCAAAGTCGACAAGCTCTCGGCAGTGGAATTGGATAAGAGTATCGCCCGGTTTAAAAAACGCCTGAAAGAGTTTTGGGAGGAGTTGCCGGTGATTGTTCCAACCTCCTCAAAAACCAAAGAGGGCAGGGAGATTGTGATTGGAATGATAGATGAAATACTGGAGGGAAGACTGTAATCAATTACGAATTAGGAATTACGAATTAAGAATGATTAAATTAATTCTTAATTCTTAATTCTTAATTCTTAATTTTTAATTCATTATTCCTCATTCAGCCTTGCTGCTGGCCTTGACTCGTTTCATCAAACCCGACTTCAGGTTTGCTGCTTTGTTCTTGTGGATTACGCCTTTTTTCGCCAACTTGTCAACCTTCGATATCACACCAGGAAGATCTTTGGCAACCTCTTCCAGGTTGTCGTTGGTACGGACTGCTTTTATGGCATTACGGACGGTTTTCCCGTGGTAGCGGTTCGATTCGCGCTTGGTGTCGTTGGAACGGATTCTCTTTTGTGCACTCTTGTGATTGGCCATCTCGATCAAATATATTTCAGTATGTTGGTATAAGTAAAAGGAGTGCAAAAGTAGAACAATTTTATGAATTCGCAAAACAAAGGTTTGTATCTTTGCCTCCGCCATGCCAAATCCGGAAGAAATACACGCAAATCTGATCGATATCGAGCGGGTGATTGCCTCCAAAAACGCTACACTCCTGAAGATAATCCCCGGTTTTGTGATCCGCTACCTGAAACGCATCACCCACCAGGATGCCATCAACGGATACATCTACCGGAACCGCGACAAAGCAGGACTGGAGTTTGTGGATGCAATTCTCAAAGAGTTTGGGGCGAAGATTAGTTGGCGATACGCGATAACCCCTAAATCCCCTAAAGGGGACTTACTCCCTCCCCTCCAAGGGGAGGGTCGGGGAGGGGTCATCACCGATCACCGATCCCGGATCCCGGATCTTTCTAACGGTCGTTATATCATCGCCTCCAACCATCCTCTTGGCGGGCTCGACGGAATGGCCCTGATGCAGGCGGTCGGACGGTTTCGGAAGGACCTGGTCTTTCCTGTGAACGACATCCTGATGAATGTTCCCGGACTGCAGCCGCTCTTTATTCCGATCAACAAACACGGAAAAAATACAGATAACGTAAGGGTCATCGACGAAACCTTTGCCTCCGACAAGGTGATCCTCTACTTTCCGGCCGGACTCGTCTCCCGGAAGCAAAAGGGAGGGATGATCCGGGATCTCGAGTGGAAGAAAACTTTCATCACCAAGGCCCGCCGTTACAAACGGGATGTGATCCCTGTGCACATCTCCGGACAAAATTCCAATTTCTTCTACAACCTGGCCAACTGGCGGAAATGGCTGGGCATCAGGATCAACATTGAGATGCTCTACCTGGTGGATGAAATGGTGAAGCAAAAAGATAAACCAATCTGCATCACCTTCGGAGAATCAATTCCCTGGAGCACCTTCGATAAAACCAAAACAGACAGCCAGTGGGCGGAGTATGTTAAGGGGATCGTCTATTCGCTTCGCGAGTGCCCCTAAATCCCCTGTTAACCACTAAATCCCCTAAAGGGGACTTACTCTGCTGCGCAGTTACCCCTAAATCCCCCCGAGTTCTCGGGGCAGGCCTGAAGGGGACTTACTCTGCTGCGCAGTTACCCCTAAATCCCCTAAAGGGGACTTGCTCCCGCCTTGCGGGATGCCCTAAATCACCTGAAGGGGACTTTATTTCCTGCGGGAACTTGATAGTGTCTGATTAATAATTTTCAAAACATCTTCTATAGACTCAAGAACTTCTTGATTTGTGAACCGGAGAACCATTATACCGAATCCATTAAGTTCAGCGGACCGGCCCCGGTCGCGTTCAAGCTGCTCTTCATTTTCATGCACTTCTCCATCGATTTCGATGACCAATTTGGCTTTATGACAGTAAAAATCAACTATGAACCTGTCAATCGGATGCTGAGGTTTAAAGCGATATCCTTTGATCTTGCCAGCGTTAATCTTACTCCAAAGTAATTGCTCTGCAGGCGTCAGGTTTTCTCTCAATTCTTTTGCACGCTTGAAAATCTCATGTGACGCATTATAAAACATCGACCTGTCAATTGACCTTTTCCTAAACACACATGTAAAATTTCCTCAAAGTTAATAGTTATTCCTTCTCTAAAGGAGAGTAAGTCCCCTTCAGGGGATTTAGGGGTACTCGCGAAGCGAAGTAAGTCCCCTTCAGGGGATTTAGGGGCAAAATAATTGTGTTTCCCAAAAAGATTTGGTACCTTTGCAATCGTTAAGGAATTCACAACTCTGATCCTAAATATTTAATACTCAACATATTATGAAATCTTTGAAATCGAAGAACTATTTGACCTGCGACGGGAACCAGGCTGCTTCGCACATGGCGTACATGTTTAGCGAGGTGGCAGCTATCTATCCCATCACTCCCTCTTCCAACATGGCCGAAAATGTGGATGAATGGGCTGCCTTCGGACGGAAAAACATTTTCGGTGACGAGGTAAAAGTGGCCGAGATGCAGAGTGAAGCCGGCGCTGCAGGCGCCGTTCATGGCTCGCTGCAGGCGGGAACGCTCACAACTACGTTTACCGCTTCCCAGGGATTGTTACTGATGATCCCCAATATGTACAAGATTGCCGGTGAGCTTCTTCCCGGCGTTTTCCACGTCAGCGCCCGGTCGGTGGCGGCGCATGCGCTCTCGATCTTCGGCGACCACTCCGACGTGTATGCCACCCGGCAAACGGGCTTTGCCCTGCTGGCCAGCGGCAGCATCCAGGAGATCATGGACCTCGCAGGTGTTGCCCACCTCTGTGCCATAAAATCCCGGATCCCATTCCTCCATTTCTTCGACGGCTTCCGCTCATCGCATGAAGTTCAGAAGATCGAGGCTTTTAAGAATGAGGACATGGCCAAACTGATCGATTACGACGCACTTCAAAAGTTCCGCGATCAGGCGCTTAACCCCGAACATCCGGTAACGCGTGGAACAGCGCAGAATCCCGATATCTTCTTCCAGGCGAAAGAGGCGATCAACCGCTTTTATGAGCCTGTACCCGACATCGTGAACGACTACATGAAGGAGATCCACAAACTCACCGGCCGCGAGTACCATCCATTTTTATATTATGGCGCCCCTGATGCCGAAAATATCATCATCGCCATGGGATCGGTCACCGAAACAATCAAAGAGACGGTGGACCACCTGAATGCCAACGGCGAGAAAGTAGGTTTGATCACGGTTCACCTGTACCGCCCCTTCTCAGCCAAATACTTCTTCGACATTTTCCCGAAGAGCGTGAAGCGGATTGCCGTTCTCGACCGTGCCAAAGAGCCCGGTGCCGGCGGAGAGCCACTCTTCCTGGATGTGCGTGACATGTTTTACGACAGGGAGACCCGCCCGCTGATCATCGGCGGACGATTCGGTCTGAGTTCAAAGGATACCACGCCCTCGCAGATCATCTCCGTTTACCGGAATCTCGGACAGAAAGAGCCGAAAAATCATTTTACCATCGGGATTGTCGACGACGTGACGTTCCACTCACTGCCTCTTCTGCCCGAGGTGAGCATCGAGTCGAAAGACACCTATTCGGCCAAGTTCTGGGGGATCGGTTCCGACGGAACAGTTGGCGCCAACAAAAACAGCATCAAGATCATCGGCGACAACACCGAGAAATATTCCCAGGCCTATTTTGCATACGACTCCAAGAAGTCGGGAGGCGTTACGGTATCGCACCTTCGCTTTGGCGACAAGCCGATCCGGTCGACCTACCTCGTCAATACACCTGATTTCGTTGCCTGTCACGTGCCATCCTACCTCGATAAATACGACGTGCTGAAAGGGCTGAAAGATGGCGGGACCTTCCTGCTGAACAGCATCTGGGATGCCGAAGAGACCAAAAAGCGGCTTCCGGACGTGATGAAGAAATACCTGGCCGAACACAAGATCAAATTTTATATCATCAATGCCACCGTTATCGCCGAGGATATTGGTTTGGGCAACCGCACCAACTCCATCATGCAGGCAGCCTTCTTTAAGCTGGCCAAGGTGATCCCCGCCGAACTGGCGATTGATGAGATGAAGAAAGCGATCAAAAAGACGTACGGCCGCAAAGGGGAAGAGATCGTGAAGATGAACTGGGCGGCGATCGACAGAGGGGGAGAGGTGGAGGAGATCAAGATTCCCGCCGAATGGGCGAAGCTGAAGATCACTGCTCCGAAAGAGGACCCGGATACAGATCCCTTCATCAGGCAGATCTTTGAGCCGGTAAACAGCTTCCGTGGCGATGATGTTCCCGTAAGTGCCTTCCTGGGCCGCGAAGACGGAACCTTCCCTTCCGGAACTACCGTACTGGAGAAGCGGGGTATTGCCGTCAACGTTCCCGAGTGGCTTCCCGAAAACTGTATCCAGTGCAACCAGTGCGCCTATGTTTGTCCGCACGCTGCCATCCGTCCGTTTATCCTCAATGAAGCCGAAAAGAACAGCGCTCCCGGGGATATGACCACGCTGAAGGCGATTGGCAAGGAGCTCGCCGGACTCGAATTCAGGATCCAGGTGAGTGTTCTCGACTGCACGGGTTGCGGAAACTGCGTTGACGTTTGTCCGGCCAAAACCAAAGCGCTGGAGCTCCAGACCCTTGGTTCCCAGATGCCGGAGACCAAAAACTGGGACTTCCTGATCGATCATGTGACTTACAAGACCGATGTAGCCGACCGGTTCAAGACCTTCAAGAACAGTCAGTTCTCCCAGCCACTCTTTGAGTTCTCGGGCGCCTGCGCCGGTTGCGGTGAAACCCCTTATATCAAGCTCATCACCCAGCTTTACGGCGAGCGGATGATGGTAGCCAATGCTACCGGCTGTTCTTCCATCTATGGCGGAACGGCTCCTTACAGCCCTTACCGTAAGAATACTGATGGACAGGGACCGGCCTGGGCCAACTCCCTGTTTGAAGACAACGCCGAATACGGTTTCGGGATGGCGATTGGCATCACCCACCTCCGCAAGCGGATGGCTCAGAAAATGAGGGCCGCGATCAAGGAGAACATGATGGGCGCCGAACTGCTGGCTGCTTTCAGCGAGTGGATCAACGGAAAAGACGATGCAACCCTTTCGAAAGAGGTTACCATCAAGATGTTGCCATTGCTGGAGAATGAGACTGGTCAGCTGGCCAGGGATATCCTCGACCTGAAGCAATACCTGGTAAAGAAGTCGATCTGGATCATCGGCGGCGACGGATGGGCTTACGATATTGGTTACGGCGGATTGGATCACGTGATCGCTTCCGGCGAAGATGTGAACATCCTGGTACTCGACACCGAGGTTTATTCCAACACCGGAGGCCAGTCCTCCAAATCGACTCCCGAAGGCGCTGTGGCTAAATTTGCGGCATCCGGGAAGAAAGTGCGGAAAAAAGATTTGGGCGCGATGGCGATGACCTACGGGTATGTTTATGTGGCGCAGATTGCTATGGGGGCCAATAACTCCCAGACCTTCCGCGCAATCAAAGAGGCCGAAGCCTACAAAGGTCCCTCGGTGATCATTGCCTACTCACCCTGCATCAACCACGGCATGAAAGCCGGAATGGGCAAGGCACAGGAAGAGATGGACCAAGCGGTAAAAGCAGGATACTGGCAGTTATACAGGTATAACCCCGAGTTGGGTGAAGCGGGTCAGAATCCGTTTAAGCTCGATTCGAAGGAGCCCGAGTGGGATAAATTCCAGGAGTTTCTTGATGGTGAGGTCCGTTATTCCTCCCTGAAGAAGATCTTCCCGGCCGAAGCCGAAATCCTGTTCAAGGCAGCCGAAGAGAATGCGAAATGGCGTTTCGAAAACTATAAGCGGCTGGCGGAGATGAAATTTGAAAAATAGATGCTAG
>Ga0351875_1204_pt1 | contig 9542 bp, 9 predicted proteins | sample BONcelFGM3001C14_FD_206784 | JGI IMG/M metagenome (GOLD analysis project Ga0351875, IMG submission 206784) | Enriched cells from coal bed in the Powder River Basin, Montana, United States - BONCAT cells FGM rep3 HSBNCT.FGM.300.1.C14 ... | reverse complement strand
ACGGGGCTCATTCGGCGCCGGATTTTGCTAAACTATCGAATCTCCCCTGAGGTCGCGCAAACCGTGCTGCCGAAGAATTTCCGACCCAAGCTGGTTCGAGGAAGCGCCATTGGCGGCATTTGCCTGATTCGACTGGAGGCCATCCGGCCCAAAGGCTTTCCCTCACTCATTGGCATATCGAGCGAGAACTCAGCCCACCGCATTGCCGTCGAGTGGGAAGACGAGGCCGGACACCCGAAGGAAGGGGTCTTTGTCCCGCGACGCGACACCGACTCCCGGCTCAATGCCCTCGCCGGGGGACGGATTTTCCCGGGGGTTCATCATCTCTCCCAGTTCAGGGTGAGCGATCAGCATGGTCAAATCTCGCTCCGCGTCAACGGTAGAAACCCGGATCTCCGGCTGGTGGACATTCGGGTCAGTGAGGCAGTGAATTTTCCGGCTACCTCCATCTTCGGCTCGCTGAAAGAGTCGTCCACGTTTTTCGAAGCGGGGTGCATTGGTTATTCATCGCGCCCCGCCTCGTGCACCTTGGATGGTCTCTTGTTGAAGGTATCAGCGTGGACAGTGAGCCCCCTCGAAGTGCACCAGGTTTATTCGAGCTACTATGACGACCAGTCTATATTTCCTCCCGGCAGCATTGAGTTCGACCATGCCTTGCTGATGCGCGACATTCCCCACGAGTGGCATTCCGAACCCCCCATGCAACACATCACCCAGTCCCCGCCAGCCAAGCCGGCGGTGCCTTCCCCTTGACGCTCGCCCTTTCGCAGCGTCACTTCCTCCCCTATGCCTGATCCAGCAGCACCCGATAAAGAATTGCTCCGCGCGGCCTACACGGCATTCAATGCCCGGGATATTGACGCCGCCCTCGTCCTGATGACGCCCGATGTCGCCTGGCCCAAAGCGTTCAAAGGCGGTTTTGTCCGCGGGCCTGAGGAGGTCCGCGCCTATTGGACGGAACAATGGAGCGAGATCAACCCTCACGTGGAGCCAGTCGCCTTCCATCTGGAGAACGACGGTCGCATTCTGGTGGAGGTGCATCAGGTCGTGCGTGATCTGACCGGAGCCGTGCTTCTGGCCGACGAGCACGTGGGTCACCGCTTCACCCTGGCACACGGATTGATCAAAGCCATGGAAGTGACCCCTCTCCCCTCGGTTCCAGCAGCCTGACCTGCCCACAAATCTGCTGTGATCGAGCAAGCAAGTCTGGCCAAACCATCCAAAAAAGAGAACTCACCCCATGCGAATAGCCCTCCTGCCCATTGCCCTCATTGCCTCTAGCGTTGCTGTTACGGGTCTCGGGGCGGGTGCCCCCGTCCAAGGCCCCGGCAAAGAGGCCCCGGCACCGGTCGAAGATGACGCGCGCGCGGGCGAGAAGCATGAGGCGCGAAAGTGGTCCCCGATCGGTCTGAGCGCGAACGATCTTTCGATCGCCACGGGCCAGCCCTCGCTGGTCCTTATGTCAAAGGGCTCCATCCACCTCCCGGTGTGGTCTTTGTCCGGTGGCACGGTGGGCCAGTCAGTTGCCGGCCTCGTGACCGGTCTCCCCAGCGATTGCGCCGCCGTGAAAGTCGAGATCGTCGTCACGACGACGGACGCCGCCACGGACCCCAGCTTGGAAGATGTTTACCGGGTCCACCTCTCGCAGATGGTGGAGGATGCTCCGGTTACCGACCGGTATTTCCTAGGCGCTCCCGTGCGCACCCCGCTCCCCACCGCACCTTTCCACTCCCGGACTATTCTCCTGGAGTCCTACTACAAAGTGGACCCGAATGCGCCGCTGTGGGTGCGCATCCAGCGGGAGCCGGGCGATCCCGGTGACACCTTCACCCGACCCACCGGGCTGGCGATGGTGAAGGTCACTCCCCTCGCCGCTCCCGCGGAGCCCCACGTCGTGCAGGGCGCGAGCGGCTACAATTCGTGGCCGATGCTCCAGGCCATCGGCGACAAGTTGGTCTGCGTTTACAGCCGCGGCTCGAAGCACACGATCGACGAAGATGCCCGCGCCGTGTATGCGCGCACCTCCACCGATGGTGGCAAAACGTGGACGCCGGAAACGTCCGTTGCCAACACGCCGGCTTACGGCGAGGTCGAAGTGGGAAAGGGGTTGGATTCCGCCGGGGCGATGCTCCTCTGGGTGCGACGCATCGGCAAGGGGGAGTGGCACCACGACCTCTACCGCACCACGGACGGCGTGACGTTCACCCTCGTGACGACACCGAAGCTGGAGGTGCGCCCTATGCAGATCACCGACATCTTCACCGTCCCAACGGTCGGGCTCATGGCCCTGTGGTTCGCCGGAGACTATGGGGACAAGCCGACGAACGCGTGGGGCACGGTGACCAGCAAAGACAATGGCGCGACCTGGACCCAGACCACCGTCGAGTCCGGGTTGCCAAAGAATCAGTGGCCGACCGAACCGTCCGCCGTCTATCTCGGCGATGGCAAGATCCTCGCCATCGCCCGCACCGAGACCGGTCCCGCTCAGTTCCAGATCACCTCCACCGACTACGGGGCGACGTGGAAGCGCATGCCCACCAACATCAGCGATATCATGGGCTCAACAGCGAGCTTGATCCTCGACGCCAAAACCGGGCTGCTCAGCAACTACTACTACTACCGTGGCAAGGGCTTCCTGCGGCGGCGCGTCGTCGATCCGCAGCAGATCTTCGAGCGTCCCGGCCGTTGGCCGGCTCCCGAGAACGTCGCGATCGGGAGCACGAGCGCCTGGGACTCGGGCAACGCCAACGCCACCAAGATCGGGAGCACCCACTACATCTCCTTCTACTCCGGCAAAGCTCCTGACACCGCAGTTCTCGTCTCCATCCTCCCGGCACCGACCGCCGGGAAATGACGGCACTCGGAACAGAATACGCTGCCCACATCAGTATTCAACCGTCGCCTCACCAAGCGCTGAAGCGAAATGCTCCGGCCGGCACAGCCCCAATGGAGGCGCTGGACAGCGAGGAGTCGAGCACAACGCCCATGCAGCCCGAAGCAATGGAGACTAGCGCATGTTTCCAAACTGCATTCGTTCTCTCAAATCCCGCATCGTACAGGTGAGAGGCACTTCGCTGCCATCTGTCAGAATGGCACGGGCAGCTTTTCCGGAATGTCGGATTTCTGTAATGCCATCGATGCTCACCAACGCCGAACGGTTCACTCGTACAAACTTGGCGGCCGGCAGCATTCGCTCCAAGTGTCCGATATTTTCACGGAGGAAGTGTTTCTCCTTCCTACAGTGGAGGTTGACATAGTTGCCGTCAGCTTCCGCCCAAAGGATATCCTCCACTCTGACTATGAGCTCGCGCATGCCACTCCGCACCAAGATCCGCGTAAGCGGCGGCGCACCAGGCTCGGGATCAACCACGGGTGAGGGATTCGCTGTTTGCAGTTGCAGCAACTGTTTCCGGGCTCTGTCCAGCGCCCCATCAAGACGCTGGGTTTCGACCGGTTTCAACAAATAGTCGAGAGCGCACAATTCGAATGCGTCCAGCGCGTGCGCCCGCGAGGCCGTCACCAGGATGGTCAGCGGGGGTTGCACTTCCTTGATGCGTTGCAACACCTCCAAACCGCTGAAGTCGGGCAGTTGCACATCAAGCAGGAGGATATGCACCTGATGCTCATCTAGCCACCGTATGGCTTGACTCGCATCCTCGGCCTCTGCCACATGGATATCATTGTGACGGGCAAGGAGCCGCCGCATTCTTTCGCGGGCCGGCTTTTCATCTTCCACAACAAGAAGGTTCCAAAGATTCATACCGCTTTGCCCTGAGGGATGTCTATGATCGCCAGCGTTCCGCCCTCTTTCAACGGCGCTACCGATACGTTTCCTTTATAAGTTTCATCCCCTCCTGCATCATCCAGCGCACCATACGCGGCACGCAGACGGGCGCGGGTGTTCTCAAGTCCAATGCCATCTCGCAGCGGCGCCTTGATCCCAACACCATCGTCTTGCACGAAGATTCGCAGCATCCGCCCGCGAGTTTCGAAGTGAGCCCGAATGGTAACGGTTCCTGCGCCTTTGCGCGGCCCGAGACCATGCCTCACAGCATTTTCCACCACGGGCTGCAGGATCAACACGGGTACATGCAGACCTTTGCAGCCATCAGGCACCTCTATCTTGAGCCGGAGGGCATCACCAAAGCGCGCTCGCTCAATGTCCAGATACATCTCCACCAAGTCCAGCTCATGGGACAGAGTCACCTCCCGATTGACATCGCTCTCCAGTGTTTCATGCAGCAATGCCCCCAGGGAAGTAACGATGTGATCCACGACATCCGGCTCCCGGTGCACCAGGGAGGCGATAGTGTTCAACGCATTGAAAAGAAAGTGGGGACGTAGCTGGGCATAGAGCATTTCCAGCTTCGAGCGATGCAACTCTGCGGTCGCTCGCAACACCTGGCGTTCCCTTTGCACCATTCGCTGGCGGGACACCGAGATGGCGGCAAAGGCTGTGATACTCAGATACACCGGAATCGCACCAAACACCTGAGGAAGATACTTTGGGGGCTGCGGGGGAGGTTTCCTGCTGAATCCACCAGGCGGAGGGCCCGGCAAGTCATGCGCCTGCTCTCTGATCAAATTCATCCCTCCTTGCGCCACCAGGGCATACACTCCCACACAGATCACCATGCCAGCTCCCCACGCCAGGGCATCTACGGCCAGGTGATGAGGGCGCTGGCACCAGCGCCGCACCGCGGTGACGATCAGCGGCGCGAGAAAAAGCCAGGGCAGCCAGATGATGGTACCGACCTGCAACGCGATATGCCAGGGCCGGTCAGTGGAGATTTTAAAATGCGTTGCGAACAACACCCCCAGCGTGGGCCACAGCAGCAAATGGGTCACTCTTGACACCTGAACGAAGCGGTCGGAATCCCCCCTCGGGAGCATCCGGGTGTCGCCCTGGTCTGGCTCCAGCGGAGATGGGGAGTGTGACGTGGCGGACATGATTTTAGTTTGTTATCACCTGTAGCGCGAAGCGGATGAACCTATTGGATAGACCTGGTACGCGAGACGTGACACGGCAATGCCGGATGAATCCGAGGGTGCCTCCACCGGGGCTGTTTTGGAGAGCGGTGCTCAGGCTCATATCCCTTTGAGCGGGTATTCTTTCTTCAGAGACTCTGGGGCGGGTCAAGGACTTTGCAAGCACTGTTCCCACTGCATCAAAGGTCGCCTCGCTGGATAGCGTGTCAGGGGAGCGGGTTTTCTTCAATGGGGAACTCAAGGAGTTGCCATTCATTCATCACGGATTCGCAGCCCTTTGCGACATCATTGGCCGGGTTTGTACCATGCAGATCGACCTCGCTGTGTCCCTCCTGCATGCTCGCCAGATGACACGAACTCTGAGTGATGTGGGTATTCGGACGTCAACCCTTCATCAAGCCAACACCGGCTTGGAGGAGCAGTTGCGGCCTTCATGCCCCTTTATTCCTGTCCACCATTCCCCCTGCAAGCTCGATATGTCTCCATCTGCGAAAATCAACCATTTCTCCCGATGCACTTCTTTGCTTGGCACCCTGGCGAGACCCTTGAGATGAAAGCGCCCGGTACGAGGAATCTGTTCCTGTCGTCCCGATAGCCCGGTCTGCCTCCTCTTTTCCAGCTCATCGTCCCACTGGCTCAGCAATGCTTCAGCACGGCAGGGGATGTCCGCGCCCCTTCCCGCGACTGCCTTGTTCAATCTACCCGTCACACGCAATGAAACCCACCCCTGTTTTCTCTCTGGCTTCCCTCCTCTATCTCTGCCTCCTCGCCCCCCTCAGCGGAGCATCTCCCCCTTTGGAGCGCTCCGGCATTGCTGAGCGTGAGCTGGCCCGACGCATGCTGCGCGTCGAGACCGCCCGGGAGAGCATTGCTCTAGGTGAGGCTCTCATGGAGAAAGAGGATCATGAAGGTGCCGCCCAGCAGTTTCAGTCGGCATTGAACCTCCTCCCTGACGCTCCCATGACCAGCGCGATTCGTGAGGAAGCGCAGGCAAAATACGGGGAAGCAGCCGTCCTGGTGGCTGAGGAGCGAGCCCGGAATGGACGCTATGAGGAAGCTCGCGCCTTGCTGGAAGAGGTGCTCAGCCAACCAGGCCCCAAGGACTCCGCACGTAGGCTCTTGCAGCAATTGGAAGACCCCGAACGCCATGAGCCTGCCCTCTCACCGGAGCACGTTAAAAACGTAGCGCAGGTGGAGGATCTTCTCCAGAAAGCCTACAGCTACTACAACCTGGGAGACTACGACACCTCCGTACGCACCTTTCAGGATGCCCTGCAGGTCGACAAGTACAACTCAGCCGCCCGTCGGGGCATGGAGCGCGCGGAGCAGCGGCGGGCTGAGTACTTCGATGCAGCACGCGATCAACAGCGGAGCAAAATGCTCAACGCGGTGAATGCAGGCTGGGAAGATCAGGTGCCGTTGGTGGTCGCCTCCTCCATGACTGACGTCTATACCGGTGGACCAGACGCCTCCCGCTACTACACGGAGAAGATGCAGAAGATCATTTTTCCTGTCGTTCAGTTCCAAGGTGCCAGCATCGATGAAGCCATCGAGTTTATTCGCATCAAGAGCCGGGACTACGACACCTTTGAGACGGATCCCACCAAGCGTGGGGTGAACCTCATCCTCAAGGCAGGCACTACTGCTTCGACGGCCCAGATCAGCCTTGATGTCAAGGACGTGCCCATGGTGGAAGCCCTCCGGTATATCACGGAGCTGGCAGGCATGAAGTACAAGATCGAGCCCTACGCCGTCGTGGTGGTGCCGCTCTCTGATGTGAGCACAGAGCAGTACACGCGAACCTTCAAGGTTCCACCGTCATTCTTAAGCCTGGGTCAGAACAACCCGCCCACTGCAGACCTCCCCGCAGATCCTTTTGCCGGTGGTAACAGTGCTTCCGCTGCCGCCACGCTCAAGGCAAAGCCCACCGCTCTTGAGATATTGAAGAACAACGGCATCGCCTTCCCAGACGGGTCATCGGCGACCTTTATCGCAGCCACCTCCCAGTTGATTGTACGCAACACCCAGCCCAATCTAGATCAACTGGAGGCCTTTGTGGAAGGATTGGCCAAGGCGGTGCCTCAGCAGATCAACATCAGCACCAAGTTCGTGGAGGTGAGTCAGAAAAACACCGACGAGTTGGGGTTCGACTGGCTGCTCGGACAGTTCGATATCGGTGGGAGAACCTTTGCCTCGGGCGGCAGCACGGCCAGCAGCTCTACTGACTACAGCTTCACCGAGAGCGGGACAGCTGTTGGGGGTTACTCGGTGACTTCCGGCAATCGATCCGGCGGCAGCGCGATTGCCGCCGACTCCATCGATGGCCTTATCTCGGGCCAGAACCAGAGTGCCAGTGCCGCCCCAGGCATCTTCACCGTTGCCGGGGTGTTCACAGATCCGCAGTTTCAGGTAACCATTCGTGCCCTAAGTCAGAAAAAGGGTGTGGATCTGATGAGCGCTCCCAGCATCACCACACGGTCGGGGCAGCGTGCCACGATCGAAGTCGTGCGGGAGTTCATCTACCCCACCGAGTTTGATCCGCCTCAAATTCCCCAAAACTTCGGTGCCACCAGCACCACCTCGACTACAGGCACGTCCGCCACCTCGTCATTCCCGGTGACGCCCACCACTCCGACAGCTTTTGAGATGCGACCAGTGGGCGTCCGCATGGAAGTGGATCCTGTCATTGGCCCGGATGGTTATACCATCGATCTCAATCTTGCCCCGGAAGTCACCGAGTTCGAGGGATTCATCAACTACGGCAGCCCCATCAACACTTCATCCACAGACGCCCTTGGAAATCCCACCACCGTCACCCTTACTGAGAACAAGATCGAGCAGCCCATCTTTTCTACCCGAAAGGTAACCACGGCCGTCACGGTTTGGGACGGGCAGACCGTGGCAATGGGGGGATTGATTCGCGAGGATGTTCAGGACGTTGAGGACAAAGTGCCCATTCTGGGAGACCTCCCTCTCATCGGCCGGCTGTTTCAAAGCAAGGCCGAAGATCACTTCAAGCGGAACCTCATGATTTTCGTGACCGCCCGTTTGATAGACCCCTCCGGTGAGGCGATCCGCAAGCCCACAGAACTGCAAACGTCGTCCCCCGCTACGACGAGCCCATCCCTTCTGCCTCTAAACATGGACACCCCCAGCTTGCTGCCCTCCCTCAATCCTTGAGGCACGACCGTTTCTCAAATGTCAAGAGCTTGCCTAAACCTTGGCGTTCCATGAGATCGCGAACCCGAGGCGGTCGTGATCGGGTCTGTTCTGCGGAAACTCGGGAAGGCTCAGGGTCCAGCGTCCCTGCCGGCGGCCTGGGCGTCCGGGATCAAGAGTCACGGTGCGGCGGATCGTCCCATGTCCATGAAATCTCCAGCGGGCTGTGCGCTTGGCACTCAAGCTCCGGGGAGGTGTAGCCGACGAGCCCTCCAGCCCGTCGAGCCCGTCGAGCCCGATGCCGGAGGCATCGCAGCCATTAGCCCGGGGTTGAGCGAAGCGACACCCCGGGTAGTCCCAAAAGAAACTTGCATCCCGGAGGGATGCCAGCAACGTCCGCCTCCTCCAAGACCCGCTCCCTCCTCGTCTGATTACTGCTTACCGCTTCCGTTCCTCTCGGCGGAGACTTTCCAATAACCGTTCGCCCTGTCGCGGTCACAGGGCGGCGTCAAGCCGCACGCACTCCAAGACGCGGTCGCGCAAGTGGCCATCCCTACTTGGCGGACGCGTGTTCCTGATGGTCCGCAAGAAACCCGGCGATTCCCGCAGCCGCGTTATCTCCCAAACCACTCCACCACTCCACTCCACGGCGCGCACCCGAGCCAACAGAGAGCCCAGTTTGTCCAGGCAATCCGCACATCGTGACGCGCCATCAGTCCGTGCCAATCACTGACCTGACCGTTGTTGCACAAAAAAAGCCGCCTCCATGCCACTGCTGAATTCGCGCCAACAGTAGATGTCAATTTTACGCATCCATACCCGGTCGCGCCCCGTGTAGAAAATAATGTCGCAGTCCGACTCAACGGCCCGATCGGCTGTAAATTGCATGACAGCCCTGGTGTCAGTCACTACCACGATGTACATCGAAATCAAAGGGTGCTGGCCGGTTCAGCCTTGCTCAAGAACCCGCACCGCTTCCTTCCAGATTCTGATCCAGCGACAAAATTCCGCAGCCTCATAGTCTAAGTCCTCAACTGAAAGCGATGCCGCAATTTTGCGCTCCTGCGCGAGAACGAACAGACCTTCGATCATGGTTGGATTGCAGGTCATCGCCAGACAATGGGGATGACGGCCAAGCGGCAGCCCATCCGATTGCATGGCACCTTCAAAGAGATGCAGAACATCCGTTTCGTCGATGCACCGCAGCCATCCTTTGATGGCTGCCACGGTCCGTTTGTCGACCAGGAAATTGCAGTATTGCGGCTCGGTCATAGACAGTTGATATTGAAGGAACCCGCATCGTGCGGTTTGGACAACGCCCCGAGCGAATCTTTGAGGAGGCCGGCAACCGGTTGCGAAGTGCCGCAGCCGACTCCCCCTAGACGAGGGTCGTC
>Ga0351875_1007_pt1 | contig 9907 bp, 5 predicted proteins | sample BONcelFGM3001C14_FD_206784 | JGI IMG/M metagenome (GOLD analysis project Ga0351875, IMG submission 206784) | Enriched cells from coal bed in the Powder River Basin, Montana, United States - BONCAT cells FGM rep3 HSBNCT.FGM.300.1.C14 ... | reverse complement strand
ATTGTTCCGTCAATTTCTCCTTTGTTGCTCTGAGTAAAATTTGCCAACATTTTTAGTGAGACACCCGAGAGAGAGTCTCGTTTATCAAAATTCAGTGCAGCAAGATCTGCATAAATTACATCTGCATAAAAGTCATAATATGATACAGATTTTGGGTTTATCCCTATAATACCTTGAAAAATCAGATCCAGATTAGGGTCCCTGCAAATAACCTTACCGTCAAAAGTGTTGTTTAAGTAACTTCCGACTGCGGCAATATTTCTATATGGATAGTTATTGAACTCAAACTCTCTAATGAAAAGCGAATCAATTTTAAACTCACTTCCTCCCGCTCCTGATTCTCTTAATAGAGCGTTGACTCTGGTATTGAGTGTGATTCTTCCTACTGAGCTGTTGTTGATTAATTTGCCGATGTTCAACTGCTCACTTCTTAAGTTCCCTATAAGATCAAGCCCGTTTCGTCTGGCGTTTCTTCTAAGCAGCACATCCATATAAATGTCGCCTATGTTTGAGGTAAGATTTCCGTTTGCGACAAAGTCATCCAGCAAACCTGCAAGCCTCCCTTTGAAACTATACTTGATAAAGGGAGAGAGATTAGTTAGAAACTCAATGGGTTTTGTACTGTTTAAGGATGATATTATATATGCCAGATCCAATGATGTAGTGGTTGCACTGTTTATATCGACAAAGAGCATAGTCTGATCACTATCGGGAAGTCCGGATATTCGAGCATTAATGTCGGCGTATGTAAGCCCCGATTCGGAAGATACCTTTAGATTCTCTGTCTTTAGGTTTGACACAGAGCCGTTTATTTGACCGGTAACATTTAATGTAAGATTGTTGTTTGCCAGAGATTTGTCAAATTTTGAAACAGTTTTAAGGTTTAAAAGAGAGCTGTTTAGCTTTAACTCCATCTTCACACTGTTAAGAAAGTCAGAAAAAGCACTGAAATTTTCAAAATACATAGAGAACCTCTCGGCATTCAGTTCACTATAACCATCCTCCACTATAAGGTTTTTCAGATCAATTATTTTGGAACTTAAACTCAAATTTGCAGAGAATCTGTTTGCACGAAAACCGCTCTTTTCCAGGAAGCTTATGTTTTTAATATCTGCTTTAAGGGTGTCGTTATGAAATGTAATCCTTTTTATTTCAAGATTTATGTTGCTTAGAGAGAGGTCAGAAAAATTTATTACTTGGGGATCTATCTCTTTAACTTGTGAAAAGGGGTTTAACATATTGAACCTGAAATTCTCCAGCTTCAATTCGTGTGCGTAGATATCCGGTTCTAGTTTAGTTGAATCACTAACACTTTTACTTGAAAACCCTTTAATTATTCTACTAAGGTTTGTGGTTGAATCGGTTTCATTTACCAGATTTAAGATGCCGTCATACAGATGTATGTGTCCAAACCTAAAATTACCTTTAATAATATCCTTTGCAGAGAGTGTAACCGACACTTTACCACAATCTAATAGGGTATCCTTTGGAGATGATAAAATTGTTATGTCGTTTATTATGAGTTTGTTGAAAAATATATAGTAGACCTTGCCTATAGATACCTCTGTATTTAGTCTCTGTGACAGAGACTTTGCCGCTTTACGGGCACTCCACGTCTGTAGAGCAGGCATCTGAAGGGCAAGATAGGCTCCTATTGGCAGAAATGCAATAAAAACCAAAAGCGCAACCGATATTTTCTTAAATGTGTGAATAATTATATATTTCGAGCAAAATTAGTCATTTTAATAGAGCTATTTGCTAAAAAAAACCAATTTTGCAAAATATTTCAACTAATGAGCACTCTTATACTGGCTATAGAATCTTCCTGTGATGATACATCTGCATCTGTTGTTTTGGATGGAATCATATTATCCAACGTTATGGCATCACAAGATGTGCATCAAAAGTATGGCGGAGTAATTCCGGAACTCGCATCCAGGGCCCATCTACAAAACATTGTACCGGTTGTATATCAGGCACTTAAAGATGCGGGCAAAGATATTAAAGAGATAGAGGCAATAGTTTTTACAAGGGGCCCGGGTCTTTTAGGTTCACTCCTGGTAGGCACCTCATTTGCAAAAGGGCTTGCATTGTCTCTTAATATACCTCTTGTAGATGTTAACCACCTTCAGGGACATCTGTTGTCTCACTTTATAAATGAACCAGGCTCTGTCAGGAGGCAACCATCATTCCCTTTTCTATCTCTTTTGGTTTCGGGCGGACATACGCAGATTGTTAGAGTTGACGACTACCTTAGGTTCGAAGTTATTGGAGAGACAATTGATGATGCTGTTGGGGAGGCCTTTGATAAGTGTGCTAAAATTATGGATCTCGGTTACCCCGGCGGACCGGTTGTAGACCGTCTGGCAAAAGAGGGTAATCCTTTTAAGTTTAAATTTTCCAAACCCAGAATAACAGCCTATAACTTTAGCTTCAGCGGTGTAAAGACATCTCTTCTCTACTTTCTAAGGGACAGTATTAAGGATAACCCTCGTTTTATAGAGGAGAACCTCAATGATTTGTGCGCCTCGTTTCAAAAGAGCCTTATAGATATTTTAATGGATAAGCTGATTAAGGCTTCTCAGGAGACCGGAATCAAAGAGATAACGCTTGCAGGAGGTGTTTCTGCAAACTCGGCTTTGAGAGAGAGGGTAGTAAGTGAAGGTCAAAAAAGAGGGTGGAATACATACATACCCGAAAACAGATTCACTACGGATAATGCTGCAATGATCGCAGTTGCGGGTTACTATAGATTTTTAAGCGGTCACAGAGCACAAATGGATACAACTCCGGTATCTCGGGCGATTAACTATATCTGATAATTTCGATTTTTTCTTTCGGTAATACAAAAAACTTAATTGGAGTAAAGGAGAGTGCTTTTTTATAATTACAAAAAGAGCTTATATAACTATGCAAAAATATTGCCAACGAGGCTTAACGGTGTATAAATATTCAAAAAAAAAATTATCTTTGTCACCGCAAACACAATTTAATGTACTTAATTACTAACTTAAAATTTATTACATGAAAAGATTCAGCCTTGTAATTGCAGCTCTCCTGATGGTTATCGGGAATCTTCTGTTCGCGCAGAATATTCGGATATCAGGAACTGTAAATGAATTGGGAACGGGAGCACCGCTTCCATTCGTAAGCATCCAGGTTAAGGGAACAACCGCAGGCACAACCACAATGGACAACGGCTCCTTTGTGATTAATGCTCCTGCAAACGGAACTCTTGTTTTTAGCTTTATCGGTTATAAAACTATCGAGGTTCCCATCGAGAACAGAAGCGTGGTGAATGTTCAGCTTGCGCTGGACGCTGTGAGTCTCGAAGAGGTGGTTATGGTTGCTTATGGTACCGCAAAAAGATCGAGCGTTACCGGATCAATCACCTCGGTTGGTTCCGCCAGCATTGAGAAAAGACCAGTAACCAACGCGCTTGCGGCACTATCAGGTGCAGCAGCCGGCGTTCAGGTTAACACTTCGTACGGCCAGCCGGGCGCAGACCCAACTATCCGTATCCGCGGTTTTGGTTCTATCAACTACTCATCATCTCCACTTATTGTTCTTGACGGTTCTCCTTATAACGGAGTGATGGCTAACATTAACCCTGCCGATATCGAATCTATAAACATCCTAAAAGATGCAGCCTCTACTGCACTTTTTGGTTCCAGAGGTTCAAACGGTGTGGTTATGATTACAACCAAAAAGGGTCGGAAAGAGAAACTCTCCATCAGCGCTACTGTGACACAGGGTTTCTCCGGAAGGGGATTGCCTGAATACGACAGAATTGACGCTTTTCAATACTACCCTGTAATGTGGGAGTCATTGAGAAACCAACTTATTACACCTACAAGAACATCTGCAGATGCAAGCATTCTGGCTTCAGGTACCACCTCAAACGGTATCATTGCACAGTTAGGCTACAACCCTTTCAAAGGTATTGCTGATGGATCGATAGTGGGTACAGACGGAAAACTTAACCCGGCTGCAACATCCCTGCTTTGGAGTGATACAGACTGGTATTCACCTGTAGAGCAGCTTGGAAACAGAACAGAGGCTATGGTATCTGCAAGCGGAGGTTCCGAAAGTGCAGATTATTACCTATCTGTGGGTTATACAACTGACCACGGATGGATAAAGAAGACCAACTACGATCGTATCTCTGCAAGAGCAAATGTAAATTTCACTCCTAAAAAGTGGATTACATTCGGAGTTAACCTCAATACATCGTATAACACCTCTACATCTGCAAACACAGAGAGTAACACAGGTTATGCAAACCCAATCTACTTTGCCAGAACAATGGGACCTATATATCCGGTATATCAACACAACAGGTTAACCGGAGATTATATCCTTGATGATCAGGGTAACAAACAGTGGGATCTCGGTGCTCAGGTGGTTCAGGACGGAGTTACATACAGAGCAAGAACCCAGAACAATGGTCGTCACGGTATTGCTGAACATATGCTCAATGACAGATATTTCGAAAGAAATACCATACAGTCAAGATCTTTTGTTGAGTTCGCGTTCCTGAAAGACTTTAAGTTCAAAATGACTCACTCTTTTGATATCAACAACTATCTATACTCAGAGTATGAAAATAAGCTTGTTGGTGACGGATCCCCACAGGGAAGGGCAGAGAGAGAGCAATCTCTTAGGTATACGACAACAACTGTTCAGATGCTTACATATGATAAGACCATTGGAAAGCACGAGATCAATGTTATGGCAGCTCACGAAAACTACAAAAATCAGTATAAATACCTTCGCGGATTCCGTCAGGGTGAGATTATTCCGGGTAACTCAGAGTTGATTAACTTTACCACCACTAACAGTTTATCATCTTATGTAGATAACCACACGGTAGAGGGTTTTCTTGCAAGAGCAAGCTACTCATACGACAACGGCAGATACACTGCCGAGGGATCTTACAGAAAAGACGGCTCTTCAAAATTTGAAAATGCTGCCAGATGGGGAGACTTCTGGTCTGTTGGAGCAGGTTGGAGAATAGATAAAGAGGGTTTTATGTCCGGTCTCACTTTTGTGGATTTCCTTAAACTGAGGGCATCTCACGGTCTTAACGGTAATGACGGAGGAATAAGCTATTACGCTTGGCAGGTTCTGTATAACTACAGTAATAACTCTGCTGAGCCTGGTTTTGTACAATCTACACTCCCTGGTAACCCTCTATTGAAGTGGGAGACATCTGTTCAGACAGATATAGGACTTGATTTCACACTCTTCAACAACAGAATAAGAGGTACAGTTGACTGGTTTAATAAAGAGTCAAAAGACCTTATCTTCTCACTCCCTTTGGCACCATCTACGGGATATGTCTCTCAGGACAGAAACGTAGGAAGTGTATACAACCGCGGATGGGAGCTTGATCTTAACTTAGGTATTGTTGATACAAAGAACTTTAGCTTTAGTCTTAATTTAAACGCAACAACCTATAAGAATGTAATCAAGAGACTGCCGGACGAAAATCGCGAACTTGGAATTATCTCAGGGAGCTACAAACGCGTTGAGGGAGGCTCAATTTATGACTATTGGCTTCGTCAGTGGTATGGGGTTGACCCAGCAAACGGAAATGCATTGTATCTATTCAATGATCTTAAAGATGACCTTGGCAACTATATAACTGTTTGGGCAGACACAGATTGTAAAACACTTGCAGACGGTACTCTAGTAACAAGTAATCAAGCAAAGGCAAAATATGACTGGGCAGGCTCAAGTATTCCGGATCTGTTTGGTTCATTTACCCCTATGTTCAAGATTTACGGTTTTGATGTATCTCTTCAGTTTAACTACTCTATTGGAGGTAAGGCATACGATAATAACTGGGCATCACTAATGTCCACAGGAGGTATGGGAACTGCCAAAGCTGTTGAGATCCTTGACAGATGGACCACTCCCGGACAGATAACCAATGTACCTAGAATGGATAATGCACAGACAACCAATTTTAACGCAGCCTCATCAAGGTGGCTTATCAGCTCAACCTTCTTAGCTCTCAGGAACATTAATGTTTCTTATAACTTTAAACCTAATGTGCTTAAGTCTCTTGATTTGAAAGCTTTAAGGATCTATGCATCTGCAGAGAACCTTGCCCTCTTCTCATCAAGAAAAGGTTTGGACCCTACTCAAAACTTTAGTGGTTCAATTTTGAATGATGTAGGTTTTAACAGAGTTATTACATTTGGTGTTAATGTTAACTTCTAAATTTTGAATAGATATGAAAAAAATAAGAGTATATATTATAGCATTGGTTGTAGGATTACTGGTTCTTCCCACATCTTGCAACAAAGATTATTTGGAGACCCGGCCGACCGACCAACTTGCAGCAGGTGATGTTTTTAACTCACTTACAGGTGCCTGGGGTGCAATAAACGGAGTTCACAGATCTGTCTATATTCAATATAATAGCGTACAGGCACACGGAGGTTTTCCCGGACTATATCTATTTATAGATTTTCTCGGAACAGACCTAGTGTTTAACACAACTGCCAACGGATGGTATCTCAACGGATATAAATGGGTAGATCACAGAAACGAGAGATCAAATACTGTTCTCTACTGGAATAATCTTTACAGACTAATAAGCAATGTCAATCAAATTATCAACAATATTGACAATATTGCGGGACCGGAAGCCGAGAAAAAGGCAATCAAAGGGCAAGCCCAAACTTACAGAGCCTGGGCTCATTTTATGCTGGTTCAGCTTTGGGCAGACAGATTTGTTCCAGGAGGTCAGAACAGTCACGCCGGGGTTCCATATATGGAGGAGATCACATTCATCGGCAAAGAGAGAAATTCTGTTGCTGATGTATATTTGAAGATCAATGCAGATCTTACGGCTGCTATTACTAACCTTGATGGCTATAATAGAGCCAACAAATCTCATATCAATAAATCTGTAGCTCAGGCTGTTCAAGCACAGGTAGCTCTTGTTCAGGGCAACTGGACTTTAGCCGCCTCGGCTGCAAATGCCGCCAGACAAGGTTACAGCTTTATGAGTACAGCTCAACATCAGGATGGGTACAATCAGCAGAATAACCCTGAGAACTTATGGGCACACTATGTACAGGAAGATCAGACACTCTATTTCTACTCTTACTATGCACAGATGTCCCATAACTTCAATTCTACACTTATACGTCAGAGCCCTAAATCCATTCCTAAAGATTTATATGACAAAATCTCTGCGACAGATGTAAGGAAAACTTTTTGGTATCCTAACGCAGTTGCAGATAAACAGCCATTTGTTCAGTCAAATGGTGTGAGATTCAACTATATGAGTTCAAAATTCAAATCTGTATCAACTTCAGACAGCCGAGGAGACTTCCCAATGTTAAGAGTTGCTGAGATGTATCTTATAGAGGCAGAGGCACTGGCAAGACAGGCAGGAAAAGAGGATCAGGCAAAAGATGTTCTGTTTCTTCTTGCAAAAAACAGAGATCCTCAATATGTGAGATCTACTAAAACAGGAGCTGCATTTATTGAAGAGATATTAGTGCAGAGAAGAGTTGAACTTTGGGGTGAGGGACGAAACTGGACAGATCTTAAGAGACTTAACCTTCCATTGGTAAGACCTACTGCAGCAAATGCCGGTATGGGATTCCACGTAGAGTCATTTGCAACTGTTGTAAATGTTCCGGCTGGTGGAAATATCTGGACCTGGATGATTCCTAGAGCAGAGATTGATGCCAATCCTAATCTTCAGCAGAATCCTGCATAACTTAAACTTTTAATTCTATGAGGGTGACTAAAAGAGTTTTTAGTCGCCCTTTTTTATACGTGGAAAGCTCACCGGCTGCAACATCTGTTTTTTAGCTTATTTTCTGAAGGATTTTTCGGAAAATGCCGAGGACCGTTCAACGACCGAAGGGAGGCGTTCCGGAGGCACCGAAAAAGCCAAAGAAAAAAGCGTTTGAAAAAACTGCGTTGCAACCGGTGAGCTTTCCACGCATAAGTGGCTATTGTATATAAGAACAGAGGCTGCCTATTTATTAGACAGCCTCTTATATATTTCGAAAGTAACTGTTAGCAGCCACCCGAGCAACCTGAGCAAGAGCCGCTACTGCAGGAAGATGCAGCCTTTTCGCCGTAAAGTCCCTCCATTATCTCCTGAGGTGTTGCTTCACGTACCTCTACAACCTCTCCCTTAAAGTGAAGTTCAGAACCGGCAAGAGGGTGGTTAAAGTTCATAACCACAACATCATCTTTGATCTCTTCAATTGTTCCCTGAAGTCTGTTGCCATCTGAGTCCTGCATCGGAAGAACATTTCCTAAAGTTAAAAGGCCATCTTCAACCTCGCCGTCAACCATAAATAGATCTTTTGGAAGCTCTACTATAGCATCAGGATTCAACTCGCCGTAACCCTCTTTTGCTGATAGTACAAAGTCAAAAGAGTCTCCAACAACTTTTTCGGTTACATTCTCCTCAAATTTTGGAAGGAGGTAGCCGGTTCCATAAATAAAGCGCAGTGGATTGTCTGCATTAACGGTTTCGATTACATCTCCCTCTACCATAAGTGTATATGATAGTGATACAACTGTGTCTTTTCCTATTTTCATCTGTAATTGGTATTTATTTTTTTTAAAAATGTATAATTATGCAAATATTGTGCTAAGTTTTACGAATTACTTTATATCCTATTGAAGATACAAAAATAGTAATTAATGGGCTTATTAGATTAAAAAAGCAGTAGGGGAGATATGTCATAGTAGCTATTCCCAGTACGCTGGATTGTACTACTCCGCAGGTATTCCAGGGAACTAGAACCGATGTTACGGTAGCGGAGTCTTCTAATGTTCTGCTTAGAAGACGCGGTTCATATCCCATTTTTTTATAGGTCTCTGCAAACATCTTTCCCGGTAAAAGAATGGCCATATATTGATCACAAAGTGTCATATTAAAGAATATAGAAGTTCCAACAGTAGAGGAAACAAGTGTGAATGTGTTCTTCACCAAAAGCATCATCTTCTTGGTTATGGTGGCAATCATTCCACTGGCTTCCATTACTCCTCCAAAGGTAACCACACTAAGTATTATCCAAACTGTATTGAGCATTCCTGCCATCCCTTTAGTGGATGTGAGAGTGTTGAGCATTGCGTCTGATGTCTCAATCGAGACATTTGAAGAGAGCATTTTCAAAGAGGCGTATATGTATGACATACCCTTAGATACCCCTTGAGGGCTTATCTGCGCACATATCTCCGGTTGAGTAAAGCAGGCAACAACAGCTCCTAAAAGAGCAGATAAAAACAGAGTGATAAATGGAGATACTTTTTTGATTATAAGAACAATAGTAAATACAGGAACCAGCAGCAGAAGTGGGGATATATTGAATACAGATGATATATTAACAAGCTGTGAATCTACATTAAGAGAGCTATTTACCGGAATAATCAATCCTGCAATAAAGAAAAATATTGCAGATAAAATGAAGGCAGGTATTGAGGTAACAAGCATATATTTTACGTGAACATACAAATTCACACCGGAAACCGACGCTGCCAGATTTGTACTATCACTGAGTGGCGAAATTTTATCTCCGAAATATACTCCCGATATTATTGCACCTGCAAGCCACGGGGCTGGAATTCCCAGAATCTGCCCCGCAGAGAGTAGCGCAAGACCAATGGTACCTATTGTTGTCCACGAGCTTCCTATCATCATAGATACAATTCCGGTTATAATAAAGGCAACAAGAAGGAAAACTTTTGGGCTTATTATCATTAAACTGTAGTAGATCATTGAGGGTACTACCCCGCTTATCATCCAGGAACCGGTCACTGCCCCAATCATTAAAAGGATAAAGATTGATGAGCCTGTTTTGGAGAGATGGTCCATTATCCCCTCCTCAAGTTTTTCCCACGGGATTTTAAGATGTGATAT
>Ga0351875_1167_pt2 | contig 10148 bp, 13 predicted proteins | sample BONcelFGM3001C14_FD_206784 | JGI IMG/M metagenome (GOLD analysis project Ga0351875, IMG submission 206784) | Enriched cells from coal bed in the Powder River Basin, Montana, United States - BONCAT cells FGM rep3 HSBNCT.FGM.300.1.C14 ... | reverse complement strand
TTTGAATTTTCATGGAAATTAACTCACCGAGGTTTTAATGATTACCGTGTTGGTATTGCCACCCCATTAATTTAATTTTGAAAAAAAATGAAAGTCTATAAATGAAAAAAATAACCACATCAAACGGAATAGAATTTTTTGTAGGGAAAATTGTATGTGTTGGGAGAAATTATGCAGAGCATGTTAAAGAATTAGGGAATGAAGTTCCCGAAAAACCGGTATTGTTTCTCAAACCAACATCTGCATTAATTTTTTCGGGAGAAAAAATCATTCATCCCGATTTCTCAGACGATATGCATCACGAGGTTGAACTCGTTCTTTTAATCGGAAAAGATTGTGAATCTGTTACAGAAGAAGAAGCAAAAAATGCAATAACCGGATATGGAGTAGGTCTTGATATGACTTTGCGTGATATTCAAAATATTCTAAAATCTAAAGGACATCCGTGGACGTTAGCAAAATGTTTTAATACATCTGCAGTTCTTTCAAATATTGTTGAAGCTTCTGAAATGAATTTTTCTTTGGAGATAAAATTAGAATTAAGCGTTAACGGAGTGGTTAAACAATCTGATCCATTGACAAAAATGATTTTTAATCCTGAACAGTTAGTATCATACATTTCCTCAGTAATGAAACTCGAAGAAGGAGATTTGATTTACACCGGAACTCCTGCCGGAGTCAGTAAAGTTGTAAGGGGAGATAAATTATCGGCTAGTCTTGGTGAAAAGATAAGTTTAGCAACTGAAGTAATTTAAAATAAAAAAGGCGTTCAAAAAGAACGCCCGCTTTGGGAAACTCACAGATAAAGTGATTATCCTTTTGGCTTTGCTTCGTTAACAATAATGTTACGTCCGCTTAGATCAGAACCATTTAAAGCTGTCATAGCTTTATTTGCTTCTGTATCGTTAGCCATTTCAACAAAGCCAAATCCCTTTGAACGACCGGTTTGACGATCTTTGATCACTTTAGCAGATACAACTTCTCCAAACGGTTCGAAAACTGATTTTAAAGAATCATCTGAAACTGACCAGGGAAGGCTCCCAACAAATAACTTAGTGCTCACCAGAACCTCTAATAATATAAATGAATAAACCTCTCAGTCAAAATTAACTGAGTGGCTAAATTTAATTCAATTTGTCATAAAATCAAATGTTTTTTTTCAAAGTAGGGGGAATCACCCTAAAAGGGACGTTATAACCTTATCTCAGAGTTTGAATTCTGCCGTATAATTACTTAATTCTTTCGACATGATACTTCACCTTACTTTTTGTTTCTCTAAATCTAACTATTTGAAAAGTATCTTTCCATCTGAAGCATTATATAGATTCATCAAAGTACTCAGGAAAAATAAAAAAAATCTTCGGTTGCTATTCAAAGAAAACTAAGAGATGAATGGAAAGGAATGAAATAAAATTTAATAAACCTCTTCGTGTGAACCAATTGTAATTAAAAGCACATTACCTTCTTCAGATTCACTATTAAGAAAATACTTAGAAATAATTCTGCAATCATAACCACAACTACACGCCATACTTCCAATAGTTTTCCAGAAAGTTTATGCGTTTGTAATCTTGTATCGTATATATTTTCTTCTAAAAGTTTAATACTTTCATCAATTTTTATTTGTAAAAAAGGTAGCCGTTTTACAAATATTTTATAAGATTTTTCAAATTGCGGGCTGAGAATAATTTTACTGGGTTATCTAATTCTTGCCACTTAGTTTTTTTCGGTAATAATTGGCAAACGATTTTGGGTTATAAATATAAAATGCGTATAAAGATTATTATACTCTATTTTCATTTGTCATCCTTTAATAAGCTAATAAGGTTAAAAGGTGAGTTTCTTTTTTGTTACTAAGGTTTAAGAACTCAATCTAAACATGTTAAATGGAGGTTCTTTCTTCTAACCTTAGTAACACAGATCTAACCTAATGCAAAAACCTTATTACCTTATTAATGTTTTTGTATTGTCTTCTCATAATATTTAATAAACTTTTCATATTCCTCTGCAAAAGTAACTTGGCGATGATGTTCTGGTTGATTAAGTATATATTTACATACTCTGTCCACATCAGTTTTAGAAACTGAAAATGCAGATGCTGATTCTTGCCAGGCAAACTTCCCTACACACAATTTATTCTCGTTTATAAATCTTGCAGAACTTTCTGCGACTATGCCAGCTAATTTTTCTTCAGAATATTTTGGAGAACGTGATACGATAAAATGAAGGTGTTCCGGATTTGCATATACAGCATATAATTTGGACTCATTGTTGTTGATTATACCTGTTATATATTTTTCAATTCGTTCTCTGTTTTTTTCGGTAATAACTGGTAAACGATTTTTGGTTATAAATATAAAATGCGTATAAAGATTGTTATGCTCTATTTTCATTTGTAATCCTTTAATAAGCTAATAAGATTAAAGGTGAGTTTCTTTTTTGTTACTAAGGTACTAAGAACTAATTTCATAATACCACAAGTATAAGCATTAGCGGCAAGAATTAGATAACCCAGTTAATTATATTCATTTATTCCTGAATCGGAATGTAATTTAGTTATAACTTCATCAGCAGTTGAAGTCTTAAGTTTTCCGGATGTATAAAGCGTGGTTGCTTCCTTGATCTCAGATGAAATTTCGTCCCGTCTGTCTTCAATCAATCGTTTATTAAGTATTTCGAGCAATGCTATTCTTTCAGATAGGGAAAGCCGTATTACATCATCCAATACGGAATCTAAGGTACTCATTTTATTTTCCTATTCATTTTCAGATTAAAATTAAATAACCTATTTATAAACTAAAAGATAAATTAAGAATCGTAAAACTTTTTTTTTGAAACTCTTTTGTACGCATTGCGCCAAAAATGTTAGTTGGTAATTTATTTATGTGATGATTCAATTTAAATTTTTAACATCTTCGCATTTATCGCAAAAATAACAGTACTTGCAGACATTAGTACTGCACCAAGTGCCGGACTCAAAACAATTCCTGCTGAATATAAAACTCCGGCTGCAAGAGGAATTGCAATAATATTATAACCTGTTGCCCAAATTAAATTTTGAATCATCTTTTTATAAGTTGCTTTTGAAAATTTTATTAATGAAACTACATCTTTTGGATTATTCTTTACAAGAATTATATCAGCAGATTCAACAGCAACATCAGTTCCTGCGCCTATGGCAATACCAACATCCGCTTGTGCGAGTGCGGGTGCATCGTTCACACCGTCGCCTGTCATTGCTACAATCATACCGCGGTTTTGTACCTCTTTTACTTTCTCTGCTTTTTTCTCCGGGAGAACTTCAGCAAAATATTCATCGAGTCCCAGTTCATCTGCAACCCATTTAGCAACCTGTTTGTTATCTCCGGTAAGCATCATCGGCTTAATACCCAACTCTTTAAGCTGCTTAATTGCTTCTTTCGATTCTTCTCTGATAATATCTGCTAAAGCGATTGCTCCGGTTAATTTATTATCAATCAAAAGAAATACAACTGTTTTACCTTGATTGGATAATTGTTCAATCTTTTCTTTATGTTGAATCTCAATTTTATTTTCGTCGAGATATCCGGGACTAACAACCTTAATATCTTTATCATTTACTTTTCCCTCGGCGCCTTTTCCTGGAATTGAATTAAAATCTTTTAACTCATATTTATCTTCACTTGTCCCTTCGGGAGAAGATCTTACTATTCCTTGAGCGATTGGATGTTCAGATTCAGATTCGAGTGTAGCTGCGTATTTTAGAATTTCTTTTTCATCATATTCGTTGTTGAAAGATATAGTTTCAGTTACACCGAATTCACCTTTAGTTAAAGTTCCTGTCTTATCAAAAATAATTGCTTTGATATTTCTTGCCTGTTCGAATGCATTTCTATTTCTTATGAGCAAACCACTTTTTGCAGCAAGTGCTGTTGAAACAGCAACTACAAGAGGGACTGCCAAACCGAGAGCATGCGGACAAGCAATTACCATTACCGTAACAGTTCTGGCTAATGCAAAGTTGAAACTTTGTCCGGTGAATACAAGCCATACAAACATTGTTAATGCACCGGCGGTAATGGCAACAATAGTTAACCAAAATGCGGCTCTGTTAGCAAGGTTTTGAGTTTTGGATTTACTTTCCTGTGCTTCCTTAACTAACTTTACAATCTGTGAAAGAAAAGTTTCATCTCCGGTCTTTTCAACTTCAATTTTGATTGAGCCTTCAGCGTTAATTGATCCGCCAATTACATCATCGCCTTCTTTTTTAGAAACGGGTTTTGATTCGCCCGTAAGCATCGCTTCATTTATGGATGTTTTACCCTCAAAGATTTTCCCATCAGTTGGAATTTTTTCTCCGGGTTTGATTAATAATTTATCTTTATGTTTAAGCTCAGAAACAGCAACATCAGCTACATTTCCGGCATCATCAATTTTGTGAGCTTCATCCGGCATAAGTTTGGCAAGTTCTTCAAGCGCTTTTGAAGCACCCATTACTGATTTCATTTCAATCCAATGACCGAGAAGCATAATATCAATCAGTGTTGCAAGTTCCCAGAAAAAGTCTTCGCCTTTAACACCAAATACAACAGCACTGCTGTAGAAATAAGCAACCGAAATTGCGAGCGCAATCAAAGTCATCATTCCGGGCTGCTTGTTTTTCAATTCATCAAATAAACCTTTTAAGAAAGGATAACCACCGTAGAAAAAGACGAAAGATGAAAGAGCAAACAAAACATAGATATCACCATTGAAAAGAAAAGTTTCTTTAAGTCCAAGGAAATGCTGGATCATAGGTGAGAGAATAAGAATCGGGATTGTAACTACAATTGAAATCCAGAACCTTTTCTTGAAGCCTTCAATCGTATGTCCCTCATGTTCAGAGTGGCTATGTTTGTGCGGATGGTCGGTACCGGAATGCTGCAATTGGGCTTCCGCATCTGACCAGTTCTGTTTTGCACGTCCTTTCGGACTGCCTTCTTTCAAATAAATGTCGTACGCTTTCCCGGAAATCTCGTCTTTTGTCGGCTTTGATTCGGGAGTTTTGGAATGATCCATTTCTGAATGTTTTTCGTCCTCCTTATCGTGGGAGTCATGATTATGATTTTGATGTTCGTTTTTCATAGTGTATTCCTATTTTTTTTGCTGAGTGTTCTCTACACCACAACACCCAAATTATCATTTATAGACTATCAATCACTCTGTGCAGCATCAGACGGATTTCGTTTGCAATTTCTCCCAGCTCGGGATTATCAATTGCTTGCATCGATGCAACGGGATCAACCGCAGCGATTTCAACTCCATTTTCTTTTGCCTGGACGATAACATTGCAGGGCAGCATGAGGCCACAACCTTGTCTTCCGCTTGAAGTGCTTTATAGGCGAAGGGAGGATTGCAAGCACCAAGAATTTTATAAGGACGGAAATCCACGTCCAATTTCTTTTTTAATGTTTCATTTACGTCAATTTCAGTTAAAACACCAAAACCTTCACTCTTTAAAGCTTCGGTCACTTTTTCAATTGCTTCTTCGAATCCCCAAGCTAATTTTTTTGAAAAATAGTAAGACATGATTATTCTCCTATCAAATTAATCGAGTTAAAAAATTACATTAAATCTTTTTTCATTCTTTCGAATTCTTCTTTGGCAATCTCTCCTTTTGCATATCTTCTCTTCAGAATATCTAATGAAGATTCCTGTTGTGGCAATTGTGAATCTCGTTTGTTTTTGTTCATTTGATTTACAATCACCCAACCGATTATTACTAAAATAACCAGCCAGAAAATCCAGCCATACCACATCCCACCCATAAGACCATTATGAAACATAATTTCTCCATATAATAAATTTATTTGCATACAATAATTAAGGATAATATGCAGCTTGAGTAAACAAACTGCACCTTCCAATCTATAAAAGACTCAGTTCTTCTTGTTCTTATCATAAAAATGGTTCATCATTTCTTTATAATTATTCATCACCGGATTCATGTTCCCCATCATAGAATTCAGTCGTTCGTGCATTTTACTGTCTTTCATCATTTCTTGATTATCCATCATCTGCTTCATTTGTTCTAACATAGAATTCATATATTTGCCAACATCATTCATATTGTTCATATAAGACATTGCTTCTTTTGAATGCTGCATTTTCCCGGTGTTCTCGTTCATTTGCTGCATCATCGTTTTCATTTGGGAATTCATCTCATTCATATTTGTCATCATCTTCGGCATATCTGCCATTTCTCCGTTCATCATTCCCTGCATATTACTCATTTGTTCATGGTTGTTCTGTTTATTTTGTGGATTTGAGTCGGTAGTGTTCCCATTGTCTTTTGTACCGTTTTTATTTTCGTCCTTATTTTGACAGCCAATTAATAATACAACTGACATAAATGTTATAACTGCTGCAATGAAAAATTTGTTTTTCATAATTCTCCTTTTCGGTTTTATTTAAAATATTTATTCTGATCTGCCGGAAACTCTTACTAAACATTTAATTTAATAATTACTTGATCACTCTAAACATGATATGAAAAATTTTGGATTGTTCAGTCGTTCAAAGGGATGAAAATAGAGTTAATCCTTTTGGATTAGCAATAATTACTGATCTGCATTAGATTTTTGAGATTCATCAACATCCGCACCAAAATTGCTAATTCCATTAATTAGTTACTGTTCACATCATTCATTCAATTTTCTATTTACATTCTATTGACAGAGTTTATTAAAACACCGGCTATCATAAAAGTAAGTCTCGGTAGTATAACCATTTGTAAAACAGAACTTAACTCAATTGAAGAAAAAAATAATCCTGGCATTGAGCTGCTATAATTCCATAAGTTCAAATTAAGAGCTGTAAATTCTCCCGAAACAGATAAGGCTAATCCTGCTATAGCGATATAGATTATCGTTTATAAATTAGGTCTAAAAAAACAGGAATAACTTTTAAACCATACTGAACCGATAAAGTAAATTATCAGCTCACCCTACGCAGAAGTCTGAAATTGTACTGTAAATCGATTCCGAAAGCTTTCGGAATCGATAAACTGTTTGTTTTTTATCCGTTAACTAACGGACTTCGTACTACAATTTTTGCGTAAGGTGAGTAATTAACACAATATTACTTCACTTTGTAATCGTGCTTAAGAAGGTTTTCTTTTGCTTTATCAAGAGATACTTCTTTTAACGTCATCCCGCACTTTGGACATTCACCCGGTCCATCGGAGATAACATTCCAGCACATTTGGTCCTGATAAACTTTTCCATCTTTGTTTTTATCAATCGCGGTCAAGTCTATCTCACCCTGCCTAACTATATTTTCTTCCTTCATTTCCATTTTGCCGGAGTCCATCTTGTGGTTCATCATTTTTGAGTGATCCATGTGACCTTTCATTTTACCATGATTCATCATCTCAGATTTTTTCCCATCAAGATTTTTTTGAGCATCTTCAATTGATACTTCGATCAAGTTCATTCCACATTTAGAGCATTCTCCCGCCTCGTCAGAAAGCTGATCAGGGCACATCGAGCACTGATAAACTTTACCGTTTTTGTTTTTATCAATTTTTTTAAGATCAATTTCTTTCATATCGTGTGATTTACTCTTTTCCATGCAAGAACCACTTTCTTTATCGGTAGATGAGCAGCAACTCTTTTTTGCTCCATCCTCCATTTTATTGTGGTTAGTTGTTTCTTGTGCAGAGGTCACGCCAGCGGTTAAAAATATCATTAAGAAAAATGATAAAGTTAATACTACTTGCTTTTTCATACTACGTTCCTTTATTATTATATATTGTTAGTTGGTTTTTATAACCATTGTTTCATTTGTAATTCTTGCTTTTACCAAACAACCGCGTCTAAAAATTTGAAAGCAGAAATATTTGATATTTTCTGAAACAAATTCTTTCTTTGCGATAACGGTCATTTGTCTATCAATCATTTTAAACTCAATTAATTGACTGAAGGATTCAATTGTTCTTGTTCCTTCCACATTTTCCTTACTTCGCGTCTTTTCACAGCTTAGATCTTCCATAGTTTTTAAAAACCATTCTTTTTAAATTTTTCATACGATAGGTCTAAGTAAAGAAGCATTACAACTCCAGTTTCTGCATCAACGCCAAGCAGCGCAATTATACCAACCCAAACCGCAACGCTTAAATTGAAACCTGCGAGGTATAGAAACCAAACTGCGCCCACCATCGAAAAGGGAAGAGCTAAAAGTACAATATTACTTCACTTTGTAACTGTGCTTAAGAAGATTTTCTTTTGCTTCTTTTACTGTTACTTCCTTTAACTCCATTTTGCACAATGGACACCTACCTGGTTCATCCGAGATTACATTCCAGTCCATTGGATCTTGATAAACCATGCCATCTTTATTTTCATCAATCATCATTAGATCAATCATTCCTTCACGGACAATTGTAGAATTCGATTGCTCCGTTTCCATTTTCATTGGTTCATGATCTGGAGTTTTAGTATCCTGATTGCATGAGATAAAAATTGATAAAACAATTATCCCGCTTGCAAGAAGCATAATCTGAAGAGTTTTGTTTAACCTGGTTTTCATAATTCGTACCTTTCATTTAATGATTTATGAGTCAACTCTAAAAAGTTAATAAACGGTTAACACCGTTAATAAAAAGGTTGATTATTTTCATAATCCAACAGATAAATCTGTTGGTTAACCTAAATCCTATCTTTTTAGAGTGGACTCATTTATGTAACTATAAATTATTTTCTATTCATTTTATTTGGGCATATTCATTCCCTCCATACTATCGGATGAAGATTTTTGCTGTTCAGTTGGATTCAACTCGTCTCCATGTTGATGCCCTGTTGACATACCCGTTTTTAACTGACTTTCTGAATCAATAAGAAATCCACCCGATGCAGCAATTTCATCCCCTGCATTTAAGCCAGATAATATCTGGTAATTATCCCCATACTTTTCACCAATCAGAACAGTACGGGCTTCAAACATTCCATCTGAAGTTTTTACCCAAACAACATTTCTATTACCTGAAAAAATAATTGCGTCTGCCGGTATGGCTAAACCTAAGCCAGCATCAGAGTAAAATATAGTTTCACCATACATTTGAGGTTTAAGTTTGCCGTTAAGACTGGAAAATTCACTGCGAACTTTAACTGTTCTGGTTTGCGGATTTATAACAGGATAAATAAATGTAACTTTACCCGCGAACTCTTCACCAGGATATGCCTTCAGTTTTAATTTAACTTTACTTCCAAGTTTAATTGCTGAAAGATCGGACTCGTTTATTTCTGCAATATTCCACAAAGTTGAAAGATCAGCTAATTCATAAATAGCTATACCTTCATTAACATACATTCCTTCCTGAACTTTTTTTTCTATAACTGTACCGCTAACCGGTGAATAATATGTTAACGTCAGACTTGCCTGCCCGGAATGCTTAATGTCTTCAATTTGATTTGATGTTAAACCAAGTAACTCAAGTTTTTTAATTGATGATTCAATTAATCCCAAAGAATGATTATTATTACTACTAAGTGCTATTAAATAATCGTTCTGAGCCTGAACAAGATCAGGGCTGTATATTTCAAACAAAGCCTCCCCTTTTTTAACGTAATCACCGGTTTTATTGACAAATAATTTTTCTATCCTGCCATTAAATTTAGCGGGAATTGTTTTACGATTCTGCTCAACAAAATCAAGGTAGCTGTATGCTGATAATTCTTTACTTAATCTTTCAATTTTAATCTTTATAGTTGAGACATTTGCAAGAACCTGTTTGTTAGAAGTTAAAGTTAGCATACCCTCCATATCAGATTTTTCAGCCAAATCTTCTACAACTTTTTTTATGAGATCCATTCCGCAAATCGGGCAAGCATCAGGTCCATCTTTATGAACCTGCGGGTGCATTGTGCAGGTCCAGTAATCTTTAACACCTCCTGAAGTTTGTTCATTATATTCTTTTGTTGAACAACCTATAAAGATCACCATCAATAACATAAGTATGTATAATGGTTGATGGCTGATTGTTGATGTAAAAGTGTTTTTAATTGTTTTCATATTATTTTTTCTTTTTATTTTCTTGTGAAGTTAATTTTATTGATGTAAAAATTTTACATAATTGTTCTGATTCCTCTAATAAAATCTTTACTTGAGCATTTTGTTTTTCTTCATTTAAT
>Ga0351875_1200_pt1 | contig 10491 bp, 2 predicted proteins | sample BONcelFGM3001C14_FD_206784 | JGI IMG/M metagenome (GOLD analysis project Ga0351875, IMG submission 206784) | Enriched cells from coal bed in the Powder River Basin, Montana, United States - BONCAT cells FGM rep3 HSBNCT.FGM.300.1.C14 ... | reverse complement strand
TAATTTTAGCACCCGGCAATGGGAATCCTAATGCACCACCATTTGTTTTAAGTAAGACTTTATCGCCCGGTTTAGGTTTGATTATGTTTAAACTCTTGGCTTCAGGAGATAATGACCATTGCTTAACAGCACCGTTAAATCTTTCATTTTTAGCCATATCAAAGACAAAATTAACACCTGATGCTAAAAATCCGTTTACAAAGAAAATTTCATTTTGACTATCAGTTGATTTACCTCCGAGATAAAATCTTCCCTGCTGACCTAATGCTATTCTCTGTGTATTAAGATAATGACTATTATTAAGTGTACCGGGAACTGCATATCTTGGTGTAAAGCTTGCTAAACCACTTAGCATATAACCATCAATCCAACCATAAGAAGACAGATTGTATTTACCAATGAAGTCATTTGAATTATTACCAAGCATTAGCAAGACGGGATATTTATTACCGTTACCTGTGTCAATTTTTAGGTGTTCTATTGGTAATGGATATCTAACCACAATAGAGTCTCCGCCTGTAGGATTAGGACGTTTATATGAAATAACGTTTTTAACATCCATCAATAAATAATCACATACGAAATCCTTATTTGTTCCTAAAGTAGTTGATTTCAAATTGAGTGTTTCGGTACCGCCGGCTTTAAACTCTATCAAATATTCAGCAGGACCATTATTATAACTTCCGTATTCCCTTGTACCATATTCAGGTGATATTCCCATAACAACATTCATTGGATTTGGGTCATCTCTTGTTATATAATGATTACCAGTGATATTCCAGCCGGTTTCCTGAGTTCGTTTAACGACTCTACCGAAAGTTGTATCATTTAATTGTGAATTTATATCTGTCAAGAAAGTAATAGGTACTGCAAAACTATTGTCTATTATTGGTGATGGATAATTACCGATAACAGGGAAAATAGATGAGGAATCAGGTCTATAAAGACCTCCTCTTTGTTGTGCAGTATAATTAAAGCTAAAGCCGATTGTTCCATAAGCCGGTTGGGCAAAGGAACGTGAATAATAATAACCGGGAGTTTTAAAATCACCTGTTGTTATTACCGATGAACGTGTAATCAATGTATCGCTTGAAGGTTCGGGCATATCAATTAAAATATGTCTTATAGTATCGTCAATAACTTCATAATCAACTACCCAAGATTGAGCATTTTCAGTAAATCCACCCCTAATATAAGGTAAACCACTGGTCTGCTCCAAAAATGTTTCCGAGTAGAACAATAATCTGTCTTTATCGGTTTTATCAGTTAATCTTATCAAAGAACGATAAAGAGAATATGGTACAATTCTTTGCACCTGAGCATTACCGACACGTTTGCTTATAGTCATATTTGATAAACTCCAATTTGGTTGGAATTCCATTTCAAGTTCATGTCCGGCAAATAATTGTTTAGCTCTATCAGGGTCATAAGCAAAGAATTTAAAGTTATAGAGACCACCCATTCTTGCAGAATCAACATAAGTTACAGTAAATTTGGGTGAATGACCGACACTGGCGGCTCTTCCATAGGTTTGTACGTAGTTAGGCAATCCTTCGCCGGCAGAATTCAATTTGCGTGGTGTCGGTTGCATAAAGTCACCTTCATCATAAGCAAGCAACTTATAATAATAAGGAACGTTATTAATTATTTTTTCGGTTTTTGTCGGGTCCGCACTGTAAGTAATATCACCTGAATAATTATCATCACCAATATCAACAAATGAATTACCACGAGTAGCCATTTTCATATAAGGTGCAATTATATCAAGACGAACATCTTCACGTCCTTCAAAATCAGGAAAATCAAATTTGACCATACCATTTTGAATATAATGATATATTGAGTCCAAAGCAAGCTTAACTTGCATGGTATCTCTCATGGCTAAGTTTGTTGGAACCGGATGCAATTGGTCCATGACCAACTTTCTGACTCCATCAACCATAATATCCCTGTAAGTGTCTTTTAAATACTTAATCTTTGTAATCGTATCGGTTCCATTTGGAAAATCAGCAGTATCTGCGGGGTCAACTGTCATGCTAACTCTTTTCCAGTAAAGAGGATTATAATCAAGCAATGCCTTATCAAGTCTAATTGTACCTACACAAACACTATCAAGAATGAAATTTCTATTTCTTGGATTATCAATATTATAAGGGTCATACCAAATCGGAAAATCACTCGGTTTAGTTTTTGAAAGCAGATATGGTCCCCATGGTTGTGTAACCAAAGCAGTATCTATTCCCATAATAAACACACCTAATGTTGAATCTCTGTCCCAGAAATTATTAGGGTCTATATTTCTTGTAATATTTTTAATATATTTTCTTAAAAAAGAATCAGGTCCTAAAGGCATAATTCCTTTAGCGACTCTCATAACTTTAATTGCAAAAGTATCTAAATAAACTTCACCACTTGGAGTTCTCTCTAAACTTGGACCAATAATTGACAAAGAATCAATAAATGGCATTTCCATATCTTTAGGATTTGTACCTGCACGGTGAATTGATTTTTTAAAAGGAGTTGGAATTTGGTATTGTGCAACTTGCTTCCAACCTAAAGGACCTTTTCCTGATGTATATCTAATCGAAGGAGAAACCTGGTCTAAATCAAAAGTATCCAAATCATTTCTTCTTGCTCTGTAAAGCCTGAAGCCCATAAAGTCCATACCACGTTCGTAAAGGTCAAGCGATATTTCGGCTGTACTATCCCAAGTCAATGAAACAGCATGATTCAATGGTTGCCATTTCAATATACTGGATCTGTTTGGTGGTTCAGGAGCCCTAAAATTATTGTCATAAACCTGCTGTGCAAAAATATCTTTTCTAACCAATTCAGCCATATCATCAGCTTTACCGGTTGCGATACCGTTACCATCCATATCCAAAGAATTTGCCAATATAATACCTACAACAGTACGAACTGTATCTCCGGGTAAAATATTAATTGGTCCGGTAGCCATCAAAAAGCGGTAATCGCCGGGGTTACCTTCGCCTTCTTCGATTATACCATTAGCGGCTGATATGTATTCATATCTTGCGGCATCTTCCTGCAAGTCATCATTGATAGCCCATCTTCTGAAGGTTTTCAGACCTATTTGCTGAGGATTTGGATACCATTTCCTATCAGTTCTGCCAAATCTATGCTTTTCAGGTGGAAATACGATTTGCTCAACGCAAAAAATTGAGTCAACATAATCTCCCGGTTCAGGAGTTTGCCAATTTTCTACAGTAATAAAATCTTCTTCCAGACATTGAATACATAAATTTTCCCATACACCATTTATTAATGTATCAATTGTTTTTTCACAATTATATACGGCAGGACTTTCAAGAAAATCAAATCCCAAATATCCAAAACCTTTACCGGCTTCACCTCTGTTACCGAGTGTCCATTGAGCACAAAGATTTAAAGACGGGTCTTCATCATAAAATCTTGCTTTGTCATTATCGGCACCCGCCGCTGTATTTGGAGCTAATGCAATATCAACATCCATTACAGGAGCAAGCCAACAATCCATCAAAGTATCCTGAGATTTATTAATGATGTCATATCTTAAGAAAATAAAATCCTTATAATCTCCGAATCCCCAAGAATAAATGTACTGCTCAAATTGTAATCTTAAGGGATAACCCAAATTCTTTCTGAACTGAACACCACCCTCATAGAAATTCAAATCCGTATCTTTGAAAGTAGAGAAAATGTCTTCACCTGAAATAAAGGCAGGACCACGTGGATGAAATGTCGTTGTACGTTCTTCGGGAGTTGGAATATAATGTCCAAAATATCTGTCGAACTTTAATCTGTCATCTTCTCTTTTGCTTGCATCCCAAATGGGCCAATTCGGACCTTCATTAGGATTCAATGCAATACCATCGCTTGGTCTGAAATCCGTCGAAAAATATACTCTGTATTTTGTAATATCTGTATTATCAATAGCGTCGCCATCTTCAATCCTGCCGGGAACCATCCAAGAGTTACCGCTATTAGGATTATAAGTAACTTCTACTAACTTATTTTGTTTGCGATATCTGATTGTATCACCGGTTTGTGTATTAACAGTATCCGTCCAAACCCATTTCTGAGCGGCAAACCAAATACCACCACCGAAAAAATACTGGTTAAAAGAACCTCGGGGCCAATAGCCTCCGCCGGTATTTTTTGCTACGTCTAAGAATAGAATTCCATAGTTAGTAACCGGAAATTTAAAGTTACTAACCGAATTCTCCTGTAAATCAAAATTCTGAGTAGCTGTCCTTTGAACTTGCTCTTTTTTTCCTTTCTGCTCCTTAATAGCCGCTTGACTATCAATTGCACTAATGAAAAAAACCATCAGCAAAATCATTAAGAACATCCTTTTTATTGTCATTTTCATATAAATACCTCTTTGTTTCATTGCTTTGTAACTAATAAACTAATTAAAATCGGAAAAATACATTAAAGAAAACACTTCTTGGTGACTGATAATTCCCCTGGAACTGAACAGTTGTTTGTTCTAATTGGTCCCTGTAAGAGCGGAATTTTTCATCCTGGTCAACAACACCGTTTCCATCATAATCAGCTTCTTTTGAATACAATCTGTTACCGAAGTTATCATATTGAGTTGATATATATGTATTCAAATTTGAGAAATCTGCTTCTTCATAGAAAGGAGTTGCACTGAAGTCTCCAAGTTTTCTTCTGAATGCTAACCCGGGGTCATCTGCATCATTGGTTGAAGTATAAAGACCAAGGGCTGAAGTCATATTAAATATGTTATAAACAAATAATTGGAACTCAAGGATTGAATTGCCCATGCTTTCTCCAAACCAATCTTTCAAAGGAAATTGTTTATTAATTCTCATATCTGTTGACCAAGACGGAGCTGACCTTTCTGTTCTAATCTCCCCTATTGCTCTTCCATTCAAATCAGTCTTAGTATAAGGCACACCTGAACGCCAAGTTGTTGTTAAATTTATATTTGAATTTTCAATTAGATAAATTCCTCCGATTGTAGGTCCCTGGTCATTGTTCCACCTAAAGTCTATATAATTTGATATCCTGTGTCTAATGTCACCTGCTGTCGGGAATTCTGCCAATGGAAATGCGGGTAAATTTGAATATGGGTCTAAAGGTACCATATAGTTATCACCCGGCGAAGATGATGTTGCAACTGCTTGAGCAAGTGTATAATTTAATCTGAAACCAAAATGGTCTTGAATAGTAGCTCTTTTCATTAAAGTAAATTCCAATCCTTTAGAATTACCATATTCAGAAACAGCATACTGGAAATATGGAGTAGGAACCGCAGGCACATATACCTGTCCTAACTGATTATAAACATCTTTATAATACGCCGAAACCGTCAAAACAAATTCATCGCTTAATTGATTATTATAATTAACTTCATATTGATTAGTCCTTTGAGCTTCCATATTCGGATCACCCAATATCTGATTTCCTCTTAATCTGACGGTAGCGAATCCATCATACATGGATGATAATACCGGCATCTGGAAATACATACCATAACTAATCGAGAAATATGACCTTTCAGTTACCGGATATGCTATGTTAATTCTCGGGCTTAATTGGTATTTCATTGAAGCTTTAGCAAATCCCGTGTCTTCTTTAATCGAAACAAAATGAGTAGTCATCGTTCTATAATCCGAATTCGGATTAAATAAGTCAAACCTCAAACTGGGGCTGATAATAATACCCTTGTAACCAATTTGGTCTAATACGAACAAAGAACCTTCAAAAGGATTGTATGCCTTACTGGTTTTTGCCCATGCGGCTGGGTCGGAGGTATATAAGTTTCCGTTCCATTCATCAGTATAAACATCCATGAAAGGATTGCCGTCCCAAGGTCCCTGATTTAAATGTCTTGTTAGATTATAATAATAAAAATCAAAACCTGACCTTATTGTATGATTAAATTCTCCTGAAATTGATTTTTCAAAAATACCGTCTATTGCAAAAGTTTTACTTTCCCTAAATGAGAAACCACCACCTGCACCATGAGTATAGAAAGCTTGTTGACGTCCCCATGGATTATTTGTACCACTCGCATCTCCCTGACCTTCAATATATCCGGTCAATGGATTAATCTGAGTTTTATCACTCAGCATATATCCGTCAGCAGAAGCAGTATTCTTTTTAATAATCTCATAAAAATCTATAATATTATTTGAACCCGGAAGCATTCTACTGCCTTCAATAGCATATTGGTCTTGTGGGTATATTAAATCAAAACCTGAAAAATAACCCGGGTCCTCATATCCTACCCGTCTCGAAACTTCGTCTCTGATATTTGAATAAGATACGGTTACCTGATAGTAACTTGAATTACTTATGGTATGATTTAATCTCATAAAGAATGTACTTGACAATTGATTCGAAACGTTTTGCTTAGCAATTCTTTCAGGTATTCCGTTGGTAATATAATCTCCATTTGCATCTAATTTCGGTAAAAAAGTCTTTTGGTCATAAACAATACCTTCATCATTAGCATATAGCCATGCCATAGATGAACCTTCATCATTTACAGAGCCATAGTCTAAACCTAAGTTTAATTCTACTCCTGACATAACCTTAAATCTTAATCTTCCGGCAATATTTTTATTCCAGTTCTGGTCATTAGGCATTTGACCTAAGTTATTACTCCAAGGGTCATAAATTTCGAAACTGGCTCCATTGAATTTCCTGTAAGAGTAGTTGCTGGAAAGATAAAAAGTTGAACCGTCCAGATAAGGCAATGGTCCACCGGTACCGAAAGCAACTCTATGCTGTCCGGGTCCTTGCAACTTAGCACCTTCACCAGATGCCACAGCTTTATAAGCACCTCTTGATTCATCATAAACTAATTTCTTACCAGTCGCCTGAGAACCGAACAAAGGAGCTATATCTGTTCTATATCTTAAATACCCTTCATATCTGTCAGTTCTTCCTCTTTTCATAATAGTATTAACAATACCACCCATAGCACCACCGTATTCAGCACCCATACCACCGGTCATAACCTGAATCTCTTCGGTATCAAACTCAGTAATACCGGAAGCAACACCTCCACCGCTGAATTTATTTGTTTTGCTTATTCCATCAACTTTAACTGTTGTTTCTTCTGAACGGCTACCACGTATCGAATAGCTGTTAGTTCCTGACTGTACAACACCGGCAGTCATACCGATAATAGCAGAAATACCTTCACGGGATATTGATTGGATTTCATCTGCATCCATCTTTCGAACTTGTCCTACCGTATTTGCATTAACCATTTCTCGGTTTGCATACTTAACAACTTCAGGTAAAGAAATACCTTTTTCTTCCTGTAACACTACGCTAATTTCAGTGGTATTATCAGCTGAAATTCTTACTCCCCTCATCTCGTAAGGCGGATAGCCCATATATGTAACTTTTACAGTATAAGTACCACCATCAATATTCACGATGGTAAAACTACCGTTGGCGTCTTTCACGTAAGTACCCCGATTAGTTCCGACTACTAAAACAGACGCTCCGATAACCGGTTTTCCGTCTGCATCCAAAACTTTTCCTTTTAGAATACCCGTAAGAGCCGCTTCCATAGTCAATGGTACTGATAGTAAAGTCAAAAATAGTATAATTAAAATTTTTCGCATATCATGCACTCCATTTAAACATCTAACAATTATTTTATTATATTCATTAATTTAGTCATCTTCTTATCACCAATGCTAACCGTTACGTAATATGTACCCGATATCCAATTTGATACGTTATAATCAAAATGATGAGTTCCATAAGGCATAATTCCATTGCTAACTACTGCAACTTTTTCACCTAAGAGATTGAAAATTGCAACTTCGGTTTGTACAGGTTTGCCTTCGTAAAATACTCTGACTCTTGCAATATCATTTACAGGATTCGGAACGATATCCATCTTAACATTTTCTATGATTTCATTATCTTCGACATCAACAATAACCTCAGCAACAGCATATTTCAAATACTGATCTAAACCTGCAACAAACTGACTATCTCTTTCGGATTCGTTAGGTTTAATCTTGGTGTACTGTTTTAGCATTGGAACTATTGATTTGTCTGTAAAATTAGAAATATAATCAGGAATCAGAACACTTCTGTCAATTTCACTGCTTTGAGTAACATTCACAGCTGTATTCCATGATGTAGCATTCTTCATTCTTGCCGCCATAAAAACATCTGTAGTTGAGAAAGTCCCTGCGGTCTGGTCATAATCAATAAGGTCAATCCATTTTGCAACCATTCCGCTACCATCAACTGTTCTTGCTACCTGTAATTCGATATCACTTGGATTAGTTCTTGTATTCTCAGTATTTAAAACATCACGATACACTATATATGAACCTGTCAAATCAGCAACAATTCTCATATCCCAACTACTGTTCTCTGTGTAGATTTCAACAACCTTGCTACCCTGATATTCCTGTGCGGCATTATAAAGACCACCATGAACGATAAAGCTAATATCACCACCATTAAATACAACCATTCCTTTAGTAGTATAATTGAAAACAAATGTTCCACCAGTTAATCCTAATGAAGTCATAAATTCGTTTCTAACGGATAATGGTAGAAATTCAATAGTTTCCCAAGTTAAACCATAATCATTTGATACTGAATATCCTACTGTATTAGCATCTTTTGAACCATCACCTTTTCTGTAATTACCATAAACACCCATATAAAGGATTCCATCGTCAGCCATCTTTAAATCAATTAACTGATTATAACGACCTGCACTTTCGGGAATACTGAATTTATCGCTATTCCATGCATTAGGTATTGTTTCCAATATTTCACCTTCAATATCATCAGTTCTTCTCATAGCTATATGGCTATTATTTGTATAATCACCTGCATTTTCCGGGCTGATTTCACTAACAGTAATCCAGAAATATTCGCCGGGAGCATCGGGCTTTTCACCGGCATAAATTCTTGAATCATTATCCCAATCGTAAGACGAACCCCCTGCTTCCAAAGTTACATGTGCCGCCATCGGCATTTCCTGAAAGTCTGTTACGGACGAATTCCACAACGTAGAAACGTATCCGTCCCATCCGCCGGGATTACTGGGGTCATAATTAATAACCGGAAAAGTGCTTGTTACATATTGTTTATCATTCATTTTAAAACCAAAGCAAGTTGGGAATCTTGCTTCAAAATAACCTATAGCATCTTTATCGTAAACAACAGCTTCTTCATTCCATGTTGTTCCATAATCTTCCGATATCCTCATCATAAGGTTGTAAGAACGGTTTTGTCCGGTATAACCTGTGTTCCCGTGAGTTACAGGATTATAATAACCTCTTTTAACTGTTATCAAATTACCTGTAGATTTGTCATAAACGAAAGGTCTATTTATCATCAAATAAAAATACGAATAAGCGTTACTCAAAGAATCAATGGTAACGAAATTATCCGCTTGTGTTTTATAACCGGGTTTGTATGGTATTAAATTCTCATAAGATACCGTATTAACCTGATAATTCAATTGTCCCTCCGGGGAACAATACTTTGTGTCGGGTAACTTCTCGGCTCTTGCCGATGACGTTCCTATCATAATAACTGCGACTACAATAATCGCACTAAATAATTTGTAAACAAAACTCATAAGTCCTCCAAAAACTAGTTTTAATAAATCTAAAATATCAATTTTCTATATTTTTTTCCTTTCTTAACAAAAATCATAAGTTTCAAATATAAGACTTTTTTTCTATACTATATATATATAAAAGAACTAAATTTAATTAATATTTGCTAATCAAAATTTAAATTGCAATCCATAAACAAGACTTGCCGAAGATTTAACATTATTACCCTTTAAGGAAAATTTGCTTGTTTCGGCTGTAAAGACCCTGCTATCAATTCCAAAAGTAAACTGAATCAAATCAAATAAATCATATTGCATAAATACTCTTCCATATCCCAAGAGTCCGTCATTCGAGCCACCCGCACCAATTCGACCGACTAATGAGAAATCTTCATTTTGTAAAAAAGAATATTCGTAAAATGCCGAAGCCCAAAGGATTTTTTTACTATTTGTAATTGTGATAGATGTTCTACGATTTACAGAAAAATCGAATCCACCTTCAAAAGATTCAACTCCTGATGATTGAATTGTACCAAAATCTGTTTTAACAGAGATAAATGCTTCTTCATCATAAGAGTATTCGGTATAACCCAACTCGACACCAAATCTTTCGGATTCGTTAAAAGCATAAGCAACACTTTGTGAAACATGAGAAATCATAGCTTCCTTTGCATCAATCCCGTTTCTCATCAAATCAGTTCCTACGAGTGAGCCAACTTGAACTCCAACATTTTTGTTAAACTCATTATATATCGGTAAATCAATAATATTTATCGAATTATTAGAAATGAAATTAGTACCTGATGGAGAATTTAAATTTGCTATCGGTAAGTTTAAATCTTTTGAACTTAACGAGTTTTGATTAATAACATCTTGCTCAACAGACAAATCATTATCAGCAA
>Ga0351875_1194_pt1 | contig 10614 bp, 9 predicted proteins | sample BONcelFGM3001C14_FD_206784 | JGI IMG/M metagenome (GOLD analysis project Ga0351875, IMG submission 206784) | Enriched cells from coal bed in the Powder River Basin, Montana, United States - BONCAT cells FGM rep3 HSBNCT.FGM.300.1.C14 ... | reverse complement strand
CGGTATCTTGAGACTTTTCGGGCCTCTTTTCCTGAGGGACCAAGATTGGAGTAGAAATGGACTGGCTGACCTTTGCCGCGGGGGCGTCTTTAGCGGGTGCCGCCGGTTTTTTGCCCTTTTCGCAGGATGGAAGATTCCACGCTAAAAGCAATGTTGCCAGTAATAACGTCGCCTTGGTGAGTAATCGTCTCTTATTCATCTTGGGAACGAGATTTATCACAGGCCTGAAAATTTGAAAATAATTAATTATGAAAGGCTAAGAAGGTCAAGGCTAAGGTCAAGGTTAAGGTCAAGGTTAAGGTCAAGGTTAAGGTTAAGGCTAAGGTTAAGGTTAAGCATCTATTATAATAAACCTCGACCTCGACCTCGACCTCATCCTCGACCTTAAGGCTAAGGTTTATTGTAGGAGAAATTAGGGAAAAAACAGAGTGTCAAAATTTTATCTGGTTTTTTAGAAAATTTTGATGTACTTATCATAATGATAGTTATGAACCCCAAAAAAACCAAAAAAAGTCGGAATTCTGACATCTCTACTGAGTGCCTCGAGAAAAAAAATGACAAGCTCGAAGAGCTCGTTGAGATACTCTCGCGCGGCAAATACATGTGGGAGTCCACTTTCGATGCCATCACCTCACCGGTGCAGATAGTATCGGGAGATTACCATATAGTTCGTGCAAACCTTTCTCTGGCAAGGATTTCCGACAAGGAGATTACAACGATCATAGGTAAAAAATGTTTTGAGGTGTTTGCAGACAGAAAATCTCCATGTGAAGGATGTCCATTGAGTCAGGCGCTGACAACGGGCAAGATGACCATACGTCAGATAAAAAATCCGGCATGCGGACTCGAATTCGAGGCCTGCGCCTATCCCGCTACGACTATGGGAGATGGGGCCATGGGAATAATGTATTACCGGGACATAACCGAAGAACGCAGGCTGCAGCGCGAAATCATACAACAGGAAAAAATGGCGGCTATAGGTATGTTGGCAGGTGGCGTGGCCCACGAGATCAATAATCCGCTTGGTGGAATTATCGCTTTTATACAGCTGCTAAGGAAAGATATCTGTGACAATAAAAATGCCATGGCCGATCTCGATATCATAGAAGACGCTGCGGGGCGCTGCAAAAAGATAGTCGCCGATCTGCTAGACTTTTCGAGAATGTCAAAGGATGGGGAAAAATGTCTGGTGGACATAAACATAGTCCTCGAAAAGGTTTTTCAGTTCATCAGAAAGGAGATGCAGTCGCTCAATGTAGAGCTTATCTTTGACGCCGCGCCGCGAATACCGGAGGTGAACGGAATCCCCGATCGTCTTCAACAGGTTTTTTTAAACCTTATAACCAACGCATGTCATGCCATGCCCAAAGGCGGTGTGCTTCGGGTGAGTACGGAATCTTCCGAGGACGGAGCGGCGGTTATGGTGCGCATACGCGATTCGGGCATGGGAATACCAAATGAGATAAAACCCAAGATATTCGATCCATTCTTCACGACCAAGGAGCCGGGCAAGGGAACCGGTCTTGGTCTTTCGATAAGCTACAGAATTGTAAGAGAGCACGGCGGCAGCATACATTATGAGGACGTTGACGGGGGCGGTACCGAATTTATAGTGACTTTGCCTTCGGGAAAAGAATAGGGGGATTTCATGGCCAGGATTTTGATAGTTGATGATGAGGTTGCCATACGCAAGGCCTTGGAGCGTTTTTTAGGCGGGCTCGGTTATGAAGTTTTCGTCGCTGCAAATGGCGAAGATGCGCTGTCTCTGCTGGAAAAAGAAGCTGTCGATCTTGCGCTTGTGGATTTGGTGATGCCCAAGATAGACGGCATAGAATTCATCAAGAGGATGAAAAAACTTCAACCTTCGGTTGTTCCAATAGTGCTTACGGGTTTTGGTACGATAACCTCGGCGGTCGAGGCCATGAAGGCAGGCGCCTATCACTATCTCACCAAACCTTTTGAGTTAGACGATATTGCATCGCTGCTTGTCACAGCGCTTGAACACTCCAAGCTAAAAGAAGAAAACAGGATATTAAAAAAACAGATCCGCGAAAAATATCGTTTCGAGAATATCGTAGGAACAAGCGACGAGATGGCAGGCGTCTTCGATATGGTGGAAAAGGTATCGGAAAGCGATTCCACGGTGCTCATAACAGGCGAGAGCGGCACGGGAAAAGAACTCATTGCCAGAGCCATACACTACAATAGCCCCAGAAAGGATCGTCCTCTCGTTGTAGTGAACTGCGCGGCGATACCCGAGGAACTTTTGGAAAGCGAGCTTTTTGGTCATGTGAAAGGTTCTTTTACGGGAGCTGTGGCCACGAGGATGGGGAAGTTCGACGCTGCAGATACGGGCACCATATTTCTAGATGAGATAGGCGATATGAGTCCCAAGCTTCAGGTCAAGGTCCTGCGCGTGATTCAGGAACAGCGCTTCGATCCTGTTGGGTCTTCAACCACGCATCAGGTGAACGTGCGTATCATCGCCGCCACCAATCAGGAACTTGAAAAAGCGGTCAAAGAGGGGCGTTTCCGAGAGGATCTTTTCTATCGCCTCAACGTGATACCCATTCACCTTCCGCCTCTTCGGGAAAGAAAAAGCGATGTCTTGCTTCTAATACGTCACTTCATGGAGAAAAGCTGCAATGCTCAGGGAAAATGCGTCAAGGATATATCTCCGGATGTGGAAAAAATGCTCGTGAACTACAATTGGCCGGGCAATGTCCGTGAGCTGGAAAATATGATGGAGAGGCTCTCCGTGCTCAAGGCCGGGAACATTATAGAAAGCGCGGACCTTCCCGTTAAGGTCTTTGGAAAAAAAGTGGAGAGAGCTACCGGGGAGGTGGTGAATTCCGCTGAAAATATAATCCCCGATTTCGGCATATCTTTCAAAAAAGCCGTAAGCGATTTTGAAACAAATCTTATAACCGAAGCCTTAAAGAAAACCGGTGGCAACAAAAATCGCGCCGCAACGCTTTTGAAACTGAACAGAACAACGCTTGTGGAAAAAATAAAAAAGAAAAAACTGAAAGTCGATAAATAAGGACTGGTTGCCCTATGTCGTTTAAGGTGAAAAATCTGCTGATATTAGATGACGACAGTGTGATAGTGCGGGTCTTCGAAAAACTCGCCAAAGGGAAGGGTTGGACCTTCGAGGTTGCCAAAAATGCGGAAGAAGCTTTGGAGTTTTTGGGAACGGGGCTCTACGAGGTTGCCCTAGTGGATGTCATGTTGCCGGGTTTTTCAGGGATGCAGTTTTTAGAACACGCCAAGATAAACAACCTTCATACCGAGATCATCATAATGACCGGGCTAGGCTCGGTGGAGCTGGCCGTAAATGCCATGAGAATGGGGGCGTATGATTATCTAGCCAAGCCTTTCGATGACATGGATAGGGTTGCCGGGGTCATCGAAAAAGCGATGGAGCGTTACAGGCTGCTTCAGAAAATAGGCATGCTTGAAAGGAAGGCGCTTGGCGATACCTTCTACGAGGAAATGATAGGCAGGAGCATGAAGATGCAGGAGGTCTTCAATGTTATCGAAAGCATCGCCCCGACGACCTCTACTGTTCTCATATACGGTGAGAGCGGTACGGGCAAGGAACTCGTGGCCAAGGCTATTCATTCAAGATCGAAGCGAAAGGATAAGCCTTTTGTCGTAATTAATTGCTCCGCAATTCCAACGGGACTGCTTGAAAGCGAAATATTTGGCCATATAAAGGGTGCCTTTACGGGCGCGATCGCCGATAAGAAGGGCCTTTTTGAAGAGGGAAATGGCGGCACCGTTTTTCTAGACGAGATAAGCGAAGTTCCTCCGGCTGTACAGGTAAAGCTTTTGCGGGTTTTGCAAGACAGGGAAATAAGGCCCGTAGGCGCAACCGATTCCATTTCTATCGATGTAAGGCTTGTAGTAGCCACAAATGTTGATCTTGCAATGGCCGTGCACGAGGGTCGCTTTCGCGAGGATCTATATTACAGGATAAATGTGATAGGCATAACTCTTCCTCCGCTGCGTGAGCGCCGGGAGGATATTCCTCTTCTGGTTTATCATTTTTTGAAAAAATTCAGCGAGAAAGCCGCTCGCTCGGTCGAGAAGATATCGATCGATGCCCTTCAGGTTCTTCAGAATTATTCCTGGGCTGGCAATGTGAGGGAGCTTGAAAATATAATTGAAAGGGCGGTCGTGCTAGCCTCAAGCGATACCATAACCGCGCAGGACCTTCCTCCGCGAATATTGGGCGAGACCTTTTATTTAGCGCGCGAAATTTCAGGCAACGATCTTTTGAAGTTAAACTATAAAGAGGCAAAAAACCAGGCGATGGAATCTTTCAATCGCAGTTATATAACGGGTCTTTTGCAGGATTGTGGCGGTAATGTGTCATTCGCCGCAGAACGTGCAGTAATGGATAGGTCCAACTTCAAAAAACTCATCATAAAATATGGCATTAGCGTTGAAGAATTTAAAAAGAAGTGAAATCTGTTTAGGTATGCGCAGGCCAAGGAAAAGGAGTTGCTGAAATGGAAAATGCGAACATCATCGTGGTTCACGACGGGCGTGCTCTTTCTCCGGCGATAGAAAAGATATTTACCCGGGGTTCCTGGCGGTTCTCGGTCATCCCGACGAGAACGATCGATTGGAACGTGAGTGTCGCCGGTGCTGATTGCGGCGTGATAGTCATGGACGGTCCGGACGCCAGCGGCTGTGCCAAGCTCATAAAGGGTTTTCACGACGTTGACGATAATATGCCCGTTGTCGTTATTACCCGTTCCAAATCACCTGAAAGTGCAGTTTCTGCGATGAAGGCCGGTGCTTTCGACTATCTTTTTTTTCCTTTGGACGAAGAAAAATTCCATAAGGTCGTGGAAAACGCCGTTCGGATGTATGATCTGACCAAGAGGGTGTATTTTCTGGAAAGTCAGATGATAATGGATGAGGGGTTTGAAGGAATAATAGGGCAAAGTCACCAGATGAGAGAAATTTTCAACATGATCCGGATGGTGGCCAAAAGCAATGCTACGGTGCTCGTCACAGGCGAGAGCGGAACGGGCAAGGAACTCGTTGCCAAGGCCGTGCATAATCTAAGCGATAGAAGAAAAAAGAAGTTTCTGGATATAAACTGCGGCGCTATTCCCCGAGAGCTCCTCGAAAACGAATTGTTCGGTCACGAAAAAGGTGCCTATACAGGAGCCGACAAACGCTACCTCGGCAGCTGCGAGAGGGCGCATGAGGGCACGCTGTTTCTAGACGAAATAAGCGAAATGGATCCCCTGCTTCAGGTCAAACTTTTGCGTTTTCTTCAGGAAAGAAGCTTTATGCGCATAGGTGGCAACGAATCCATACTTGTCGATTTAAGGGTGATAGCCGCCACAAACCGGGATATATCCGTCGATGTCGAAAGCGGACGTTTCCGGGAAGATCTTTTCTACAGGCTCAATGTCGTTCCCATCCATATACCTCCTCTTCGCGAACGTCGGGACGATGTTCCAATTTTATCGAAGCATTTTCTCGGGAAATACGTCGAAAAAAACGACAAAATATTTTTAGATTTTACTCCGCAGGCCATGGAGATTCTTATGGCCTACGATTGGCCGGGTAACGTAAGAGAACTTGAAAATATAATAGAACGGGTGGTCGTCTTAAATAACGACAGTCGCGTGAAGGTGTCGCATCTTCCGGTGCAGATACAGAAACGTTCGGAGGAGCTTTCCGGAGGGCCGTCCGACCCGTCGATGGCCCCCTTGGATGGCCAGCGAATAATCCCGCTCGACATGGTCGAAAAATACGCTATAGAAGTCGCGTTGAAGCGTTGTCTTGGAAACGTGAGCGAAGCGGCCAGGAAACTCAAAATAGGACAGGCGACTCTTTACCGGAAGATCAAACAATACGATCTTAGATAACCTAACGGAGGTTTTATGAACATAGACGTGAAGATGCAAGACGGTGTTCAGGTGGTTTTCTGCGGAGGTTCTCTCGATGCCGATACTGTGGCAGGTTTTAAAAAAATCACCTATGATCTGGTGAAGAGCGGGTCCACCAAGCTCGTGATAGACTGCTCGAATCTCAATTTCATCGATTCGATGGGCCTTGGGATTTTGATCTCCCTGTTGCGTAGGGTCCGTCAAAGGGATGGCGATGTGAAAGTGTCCGCGCTTTCCGAAGAGGTGAAAACAATATTCGAAATCACGAGATTGCACAGGCTTTTCGACGTATGCAACGATTCCGCCGCTGCCGTCAAAAAATTTTCGTGAGGCCCTGTGAATTTTAAAAGTTCGTTTTGCATAAAAAGTGATACGCGTCATCTAAAACCTCTCAGGGAATGGGTTGGCGCTGTTGCCGGGCTTTTGAAAGGAAGCGGTTTTCCGGACCTTGCCTTGATGCCTTGCTCTCTGGCTCTTACCGAGGCCGTTGACAACGCAATCTTTCATGCGCACGATGGGAACCCGGAATTGCCGATAGTTATATCGCTTAAGGTTTCAGACTCTGGCATCGTTATGGAGGTTGTCGATAGGGGTAAAGGTATAGAAGACATAGATACTCCGGAACCAGATGAAATGCTAAATCACGGTCGCGGCTTATTTATCATAAGACAACTCATGTCTGAGATTGAAAGTTTTGTCTCCGGCGGCGAACATCATTTAAGGATGACCTACAGAATATGAAAGAACAAAGAAGCCACAATCATATGGATGTCGTCTCAGCTTTAAGCGAGGCGATTGCGAGGGCCGCCACTCCCGGTCAGATCTACGACATGATACTTGACGTAGTTGTCAGATTCCTGGGCGTTGAGAAGGCGTCGATCATGACCTACGATGAATCGATATCGGCCCTTCGTATAGTCGCGGCGCGAGGCATGGATCCCAAAATAGTGAAGAAGGCGGTTGTCAGGGTGGGTGAGGGTATTTCCGGAAAGGTGTTTGCCAGCCATGAACCTATTCTTATAAAAGATATAAAGGCAGAAGGGCTGGGTTCGGGAAGGGAAAGATACAAGACCACATCTTTGATATCGGCACCTGTCACCTGTTTTCCCCTGAAGATGGGCGAAGAGGCCCTTGGCGTGATAAATGTCACCGATCGCTCCGACAAAAGTCCATTTACCGAAGATGATCTGCGTCTTCTGACAACACTTTCCAATCAGGCGGCGGCCTATCTGCATATAAGCAAACTCATGGAGGAGAGGGAGGCATCTCTTCGTTTGCGACAACAGCTCGAAATTGCAAGGCAGATACAATATCGACTCGTTCCAGAAAATTCTCCGTCGATCGAGGGGTTGGATGTATCAGGCAGGCTAATCACGGCTGAAAAGGTGGGAGGCGATTATTACGATTGTTTTATGACCGACCATAAAAAACCCGCCTTCGTGGTTGCAGATGTTTCGGGGCACTCCATAGGGGCTGCCCTCATAATGGCGGCGTTTAGGTCCGCCATCCGGGCCCAGCGCGAGGCTGCCTTCACGCCTTCGCAGATGGTAGAAAAAATAAATTCGATAATCTACGAGGATTTGTATCAGGCCGAGCAGTTCATTTCCCTCTCCTATCTTCAATACGTGCGTTCAAGGCAGATCATAAGCTATACCACTGCCGGACATCCCCCGCCTGTGATTTGGCGAAACGCAAGCCGTGTGTTCGAGGAAATAGGAACCGACGATCCCTTGGTGGGGATAGAGCCGAGAACCGTGTTTCATGAAAAACAGATGGTGGTGTCAAAAGGCGATGTGATACTCATGTACACCGACGGCATCACCGAGGCCAGAAATCGGGACGGCGAAATGTTTGGCCGCATTCGGCTTCTTGAGTGTCTAACTGATGCGGTGGTCGGCAATTCCAGGCAGATAGTCGATGTGGTGGTGGAGACCGTGCAGGCTTTTATAGATCCTCTCACTCCACGCGACGATATAACCGCGCTTGTGATAAAAATCATCTGACATGTACGAATCACAATTGGAGTGAACATGAACTACGAAGACGCCCTGAATTTTCTTGAATCGCTAAGGCCCAAAGGTTTCCATATGGAGCTTGACGCTATACTAGAGGCCTGTCATGTCCTTGGCAATCCGCAGAATGAATATCCTTCCGTCCATGTAGGTGGTACCAACGGCAAGGGTTCAACCTCCGCATTTTTGGCGGATATACTAAAAGGAAATGGATACAGGGTGGGCCTTTATACCTCTCCTCACCTAATCGATGTAAGAGAACGAATTCAGGTGGATCGCAAAATGATTTCCAAAGACGATTTTGCGAGCGTTATGGATTTGGTCAGAAGTGCGCTCCCCGATGAAAAGATGCTTAGCTATTTCGAGATGATAACCATGTCGGCCTTCGTATATTTCAAGCAGAAAAAGGTTGACCTAGCGGTATTCGAGACGGGTTTGGGCGGCAGATTGGATGCCACAAACGTCATAACGCCCAAGGTTTCGGTGATAACTCCAATCTCCATGGATCATATGTCTCATTTGGGCAATGTCCTTACCGATATCGCCGCCGAAAAATGCGGTATCATAAAGCGCGGCGTGCCTACGGTCGTATCCTATCAAGTGCCGGAGGTGATGAACGTGATAAGGCGGGTTTGTGATGACATCGGTTCGCCACTTTGTTTGGCCACCCCCGATGAGGTTACCTATCCGTTGGGTCTTGCCGGAGAACATCAAAGACAAAACGCAGCCTGCGCGATAGAGGCTTCTAATTATCTTTCTCATCACGGATTTATCATAAAAAATATAGACGAGGTCATTTCAAAGACCCGTTGGCCCGGCAGGATAGAAACTGTTTCCGAAAATCCCAGGGTCATACTCGATGCGGCACACAATGTGGCGGGTGCAGAGTCTCTTGCATCCTATCTACGCGCCAATCTGAAAAAGTCTAAATCGGTTCTGGTGCTCGGCGTTTTGGCCGACAAGGACGTTTCGGGTATAGTGCGTCCATTGGCGCCGCTTTTTCGCGAGGTTGTGTGCGTGCGCGCACCCTCACCCCGGGCGGCATCTCCGAAAGATCTTGCAGCCGCCGTCAGGTCCTCGGGTGCGAAAATAGAGATAGTCGAAGCCACCACCGAGGCCATAGAGCAGGTCATGTCCAGGATCGGCAAGGACGACACCTTGGTCATTTCTGGTTCTCTCACGGTCGTTGGCGAAGCCAAAGGCTATTTTAGTCATAAAAAAATATAAGGGCATCGCCAAGAACCATCATGGAAAAGAAAAAGTTATATCTTATCGACGGTGCAAATTATCTTTTTCGCGCCTATTATGCCCTTCCGGCGCTTTCCAATTCGAAAGGATTTCCTACCGGCGCCCTCTACGGTTATGCCCAGATGCTTTTAAGGCTCATCCGTGACGAAAAACCAGACTATATCGCGGTGTGTTTTGATAGTCCCGAACCCACCTTCAGGGACGGGCTCTACGATAAGTATAAAGCCAACCGCAAAGAGCCGCCGGACGATTTGAAAGAGCAGTTTCCGCTTGTCATGCCGCTAACCGAAGCGATGGGTATAAAGTCTTTTGTAATGCCGGGCTACGAAGCCGACGACATAATTGGAACTATAGCCGTTGGTCTTTCAGGCCTTGTCGATGTTGTGATAGTTTCAGGCGACAAGGATCTGATGCAACTTGTGGGCGAAGGAGTTTCCATATTCGATCAGATGAAGGGGCTTAGGATAGGCCCTGAAGAGGTGAAGGAAAGATTCGGAGTAGGGCCTGATAGGGTAGTGGAGGTTTTGGGTCTTGCGGGAGATTCATCGGATAATATACCGGGTGTTCCGGGGGTAGGCATCAAGACGGCCATGAAGCTTGTGGCCGAGTACGGAACTTTCGAATCCATCCTCGACAATGCGGGCAGCATAAAGGGCGCGATAGGTAAGAAAATTCTTGAAAATAAAGACATTGCAAGACTATCGTTAAAGTTAGTTCAAATAGATAAAAATGTTCCCATCAAGTATAACGTTAAGGATTGCGAGAGGGGCAATTCCTTTTCTCCTCGAATCGTTGAAATGTTCAAAGAGCTTGAATTTACAAAGCTTTTAGATGAGAATAAGGGGCAAGAAGCTGTAAAATCTATATCCTACGAAAAATATTTACTGATAGATGACGAAAAAGCATTAGATAGTCTAGGTAACATGCTTAAAAATAAGAATATATTGTCGATAGACTTGGAAACGACATCCCTTGATGTCATGAAGGCAGAGATAGTGGGTGCATCTATAGCTTGGGGGGCTGGCGAGGCCGCATATCTTCCGGTTGGGCATCTTTATGGGAAATGTCTTGGGCGCGAATCTTTTAGAAATTTTATCGCATCCATACTGTCAAATCCCGAAGTGAAGAAACTGGGTCAGAACCTAAACTACGATCTCTCGATATTAAAAAGACTCGGATTTGATATTGATGGCATATATTTCGATACGATGCTTGCATCCTATCTTATAAACGCCGAGTCCGAGCATGGTCTAGATGCCATGGCGACAAAGTATTTAGGGCATCGAACGATTAGATACGAGGACGTGGTGGGAAAGGGCAAGTCGCAGAAGAATTTTTCCGAGATAAACCCCAACGAAGCCCGCGATTATGCCTGCGAAGATGCCGACGTAGCTTTTCGCCTATTTGAAATCTTCAAAGATGCGGTGTTGGATGAT
>Ga0351875_1064_pt1 | contig 11296 bp, 10 predicted proteins | sample BONcelFGM3001C14_FD_206784 | JGI IMG/M metagenome (GOLD analysis project Ga0351875, IMG submission 206784) | Enriched cells from coal bed in the Powder River Basin, Montana, United States - BONCAT cells FGM rep3 HSBNCT.FGM.300.1.C14 ... | reverse complement strand
TTTGACCCGCGTGGCCGTTTGTGCTATGCTCCATGAACGGTTCATAAATACCCGTCGGGAGGGACGCTTACGCAAAGGAAACTCCGCAAAGCCGATGCGGATATGACGCAGGGCGTGATCTGGAAACAACTGCTCTCCTTTTCGGTGCCCATGGCCATCGGCCTGGTGTTTCAACAGCTTTACAATACCGTGGATACTGTTGTGGTGGGGCGCTTTGTGGGCAAGGAGGCGTTGGCCGCCGTGGGCAGCACAGGCAGCATCGTAGGAATGCTGGTGGGCTTCTGCGCGGGGCTGGCGACTGGGTCAAGCGTAACAATTTCCCAGTGCTACGGCGCGCATAACCATCGCCAACTGTCTGATGCGGTGCATACAACCATCGTAATCACACTGATTTTGTGCGTGGTAATGACTGGGCTGGGCCTTTTGATTGTGGAGCCGATGCTGCGCATGATGGGCACGCCCGCCGACGTGATGGACGAGGCGCGCGCCTACCTGACCATCTACTTTGCCGGTATCGGCGGCCTGCTGCTGTACAACATGTGCGCCGCAATTTTGCAGGCGGTGGGCGATGCGCGCCGCCCCCTGTACTTCCTGTGCTTCTCCGCGCTGGTCAACACCGTGCTTGACCTGCTGTTTGTGATCGCCTTCGGCATGGGGGTGGAGGGCGTAGCGTATGCCACCATCATCGCGCAGTTTTTGAGCGCTGCGTTGGTGCTGTGGGTGCTCAGCCATGACCACGCCCCCTACGGCATCCGCTGGAACCGGTTGCGCATCTCGCCTGAGATGTTGCGCCGCATCGTGCGCATCGGCTTGCCCGCCGCGCTCCAACAGACCATCACCTCGTTTTCCAACGTGTTCGTGCAGGGCTACATCAATGCGTTCGGCTCGGCCTGCATGGCGGGCTGGTCCAGCTATGGCAAGCTGGATTCGTTCATCCTGATCCCCGTGCAGAGCATCGCCATGGCGTCTACCACGTTCGTGGGCCAAAACTACGGCGCGTGCGACCTGCCCCGCGCGCGCAGGGGCGTAAGCAGCGCGTTGCAATTATCGCTGGGCATCACGGCGGTCATCAGTGTGTTGGTGATGGCCTTAGCGCGGCCACTAATGGCCCTGTTTACGACCGACCCGGAGGTGCTTGACTATGGCGTGCACTTCATCTTGATCGTGTCGCCCTTCTACCTGCTGCTCTGTTTCAACCAGGTGTTTGCGGGCGCGCTGCGTGGCGTGGGCATCGCGCGCGCGCCGATGGTGGTGATGATCGGCTCGTTCGTGGTATTCCGGCAGTTGTACCTGTTTGCCAACAGCCTGCTGGGCAACTCGTTTCTAGCGGTAACGCTGGCCTACCCGGTGGGGTGGGCGCTGTGCAGCGCACTGCTGACCGTGCTGTACTTGCGCAGCGCGCTTGGCAAGGCAAAGGCACCGCCTTCATGCGAAGTCGAACCGGAAACGGAAAAACCGTGAGCCGGTTTGTGCCCGCGCCCACGGTTCATGTGCAATTGAGAAAAGTGAACCTATCCGACATACGAATTCGATTCAAGAATACGCCTATGATTGCGAGCGTTCTTCTGCTGTGGCGAAGAGCGGAAACGAAAGCGTAGCGGCGCTGCGTAGCGATCTTGCGACGAGCTACGGGATCAGAGCGCCGTTAGGCTTACGCATTCATGTTTCGCAACAGTGTCAGTCTGTCTCCAGTTTGCGGTGCAGCAGCGAGAACTTTCCCGCGTTCAAATCCGTCAGTGTATGGCCGTGGCCGTAAAGCCTGTACTTATAAGTGCACAGCCCTTCCAGCCCCATCGGGCCGCGCGCGTGAATCTTGCCGGTCGCGATGCCCACCTCTGCCCCAAACCCATACAGGAAACCATCCGAAAAGCGGGTGGAGCAGTTGGCGAACACATCCGCGCTGTCCACGCAGGCCATGAAGCGCTCGATGGCGGCCTCGTCGCTGGTGAGGATCGCGTCGGTATGGCGTGAACCGTATGTGTTAATGTGGTCGATGGCAGCTTCCGTATCGTCCACAATTTTGATGGAGAGAATCGCATCCAGGTATTCGGTATGCCAGTCTTCCTCTGTTGCCGGGTTCGCGGTGATGATGCGTGCCGTGCGCTCGCATCCTCGCAGCTCAACGCCCTTTTCACGGAGTGCCTGCGCTGCTTTGGGCAGAAAGGCTTCCGCGATATCGACATGCACTAGCAGCGTCTCCGCCGCGTTGCACACGGAAAGGTTCTGCGTTTTGCTGTCCACCGTCAACCGGACGGCATCGTCGATATCGGCTGCCTTGTCCACGTAGACGTGGCAGATGCCCTCGCTGTGGCCCAGTACGGGGATTGCGCTGTTTTGCATGATGTGGCGCACAAAGGCATTGCTGCCACGCGGGATGATGAGGTCAATGCAATCGTCCTGCTTAAGCATCGCGTCCACATCCTCGCGCGAGTGCAGCAGGTGGCACCAGCCTTCCGGCAGCCGCGCAGCCCGTGTGCCTTCTAAGATGGCATCAAACAGCGCTTCATTTGTCTCCAGCGCTTCGCGCCCGCCCTTGAGCAACGCGGCGTTGCCGCTTTTCAGGCACAGCGAGCTGATCTGCACCAGCGCATCCGGCCTGCTTTCAAAAATCACGCCCACCACCCCGATGGGGCAGGAAACGCGGTATAGCCGCAGGCCCTCCGCAAGCTCGTTTGTGTACTGCACACGCCCCAGCGGGTCCGGCAGCGCCGCAAGCGCGTTGAGCCCGTCAATGACGCGCTCGCCTTTGCTCCTGCCAAAGCGCAGGCGGTTCACCAGTGGCGCTGCCAGGTTTTCCGCGGTTGCCTTGCGGATATCGCGCTCGTTCGCCTCGGTGATATCGGCCATGCGCCGCCCGATCGCCTCGCCGATGAGCGCCAGCGCGCGGTTGCGCTGTTCAAGCGTCGCCGTGCTCAACTGCAACGCGGCCTCGCGTGCATTCTGGGCCATCTGGCGGATTGCCTCGCCTGCCATAAATAAAACCCCCTTTGCCGTCCCATGCACCCATTATAAGGCAGGCTTTGCCCCTTTGCAACCACCACAATGTATGATATAATGTACTGTACGCGAGAATGTCGCGTATGCTGAACCACAAGGAGGTACCGACGTGCCGCGGCAGAAAGGCGAGAAGCCGGTCGCCCAGAACAAGAAAGCCTATCACGATTACTTCGTGGAGGAAACGTATGAGTGCGGGCTGAGCCTACGCGGTACCGAGGTCAAGAGCATCCGGGCAGGGCGTGTGAACCTCAAGGAAAGCTATTGCATAATCCGAGGCGGCGAGATCTTTGCCGAGGGGATGCACATCAGCCAGTACGAGCAGGGGAACCAGTTCAACCACGACCCACTACGGCCCAAGAAGCTCCTGATGCATAAAAGTGAAATCCGCAAGCTGGCCGGCTTGGTTAGCAGGCAGAGTTTCGCGTTGGTACCGCTCAAGGTATACGAGAAGGACGGGCACATGAAGCTGGAACTGGGCCTGTGCAAAGGCAAGCGTCTGCACGACAAGCGCGACGCCGCCGCGGACCGCGACGCGCAGCGCGAAATCGAGCGCGCCTTCTCCAGCCGCAGGGATTCCGAGTGATTCAGGCAATATCATGGGGGTGTTTTGGTTTCGACGGGGGTTATTGAAGGTCAGGTAAGCGAGCCGCGGCCCCTGCACCGCGCAACAACGGGGAAAAACAACAACTGACACTAACGATTTAGCGTTCGCGGCGTAAGCCGTGCGTCGACCCGAACCGCCCACGGATTCGGCCACCGGCGTGATGATCGTGGGGAACGAGCACAACTAAGCTTTGCCTTGTGTCCGTAAAAATGAAGCTACCGTAAGCCTGAGCCCGTCAGGGGGCGCTGGCTGAGGGGAATCCTAAATCCCTGAATGCGCTCGGAGAAAGCCTGACCGGCATGCTTTCGGACAGGGGTTCAATTCCCCTCACCTCCACCACAGAAACACGTTGAAACGTTAGGGTTTCAGCGTGTTTTTTGGGTTCTTTGTCAAATGTTGGGGTAATGGTCAGCGGCCAGTAGAATACGAGCGCGAAAGTTACGGAAATTGCGAAAACCAAAGGCAACCCGTTTCAACGTTTTGGAACCATTGTTGCATCCCTCCGTAAAACCGTTTGAAACGCGGAGATCAAAGGCGTTGAGGATATAAGGCTTCCAGTTGCGCAGCATTCTTGCACAGGCCTTGAACTCAGGGATAGCGAGAAGCCGCTGAGCTTCCAGCCAGTCGTGAAGCCGTTGAGCACCAACCGTACTGTCTGGTGAAGCCATAAACTGATAGAACGTTTCCTTGAGGGCATAGGCTTGATGCAAAGAATCAGAGAAGCCCAACATAACCGAAACAGCCTGCCGATCCTCCTCACTAAGCTTGTCATGATGTGCCAGAAGCAACTTTCTGGAACGTTTAAAGTATTTTCTGGTTTCAGGCTTGAGTGACTTCTGCAGCTTTCTGCGAACATCATCCATGGCCCATGTGCAGTAACGTACAACATGGAAACGGTCAATGACAATCTTTGCGTAGGGAAGGAAAGCCCTCACGACATCGCGAAATCCACTGTTCATATCCATCACAACGGCTTTCACTTCGTTTCGGTTGGGGAAACGCTTGAGATAATCCTGCACAGTGCTCGTGTGTCTGCTGGGCAGAATATCAAAAACCTTGTGTTGTAAAGGCGCGGTCAGAATGCACTGGAACTTCTCGCCATCGACATTTCCCTTGAATTCGTCCAGTGACAGCACTTCCGGCAGCAGTCGTGGCGGTGTCTGGGGCTGCAGCCCCAGACACCGTGCGACCCCGCTGACAGTCGTGCCTGTTTGCCGCGCTATATCCTTCATGCTTTGGCGCGTATGAAGGCAATCCATAATGGCTATGGCCACGCGGCTCGTGAAGCGTTGATATCTCCCAGCGAAGCTACAAAGCTCTGCAAAGCGTTTGTTACAGCATGGGCATTGATAGCGGCGCCTTCGGTAGCGGAGAATCGTTCGTTTGTTTTGAATCGATAGATCAACGATCTGTCGCTCCCTGTAATCATGCACAGTTGCGGTTTCTGTACCGCAAACTGGGCATATATGCGTTCTTCGAGGCATCGTAATCACGAGTTTATGTGCCGAGTCGCTTACTGTATAGTCTTCTATGATCACGTCTTCCATGCCCAGTATTTTTGAGGTATAATCTGTTGTAGACAAAGCGTTCCCCTCCTGGTAGCTGTTGTTCTTTGCAGCTCAATTCTACCAGCTGGCTGACGCTTTGTCCTTTGTTTACCCCAACATTTATTATAGAGCCGTTTTTTGCTAGTAGGTACACGTTGAAGTACACGTTGAACCTCATTTATATTGGCTCGGGCCAAGAATCAAAAGGTCGCCGGTTCGAATCCCGGCGGACCAAGCATAACTAAACCCACTTGATACAAAAAAGCCATCATTGCAAAACGGCAACTTCTTTGGCGTTTGCAGTGTAATCACACATAATATAATGCTGTTTGCTTGTATCGCAGGATGTGGCACACCATATGTTGGTAAGGCTCACAATATGATCGGGAATGGAAAGTGAGCCGCCTTTAAACATCCTTTGCTGCTGGTGGTACAACAGAATGCACACGGCCAGCCGGTCCTTCTACCTTTTGGTCAGCACGCTGCTGAACGCATCCTGGTTGTCTACTTCGATCTTCAGAACATGCACGATATCCTCCACATTCAAATTGGCCCGCACCTTTCTGATGCAGTTCAATTTTTACTGATACCGTCATCTGTGAAGTTTATTTTTTAGCAATGGGTCTCGAATTGGATGCTTTATCATCGACAACCCGAACCTGCGTATGCTATAGATATCAAAAAAGCATATTGCAACTTCTCGTATACGGCATTGACAAGCCGCAGGAAAAAGTTTACTGTAAGGGTAGAACCTTCATGTTTCATCTCAAGGTTCAAGTTACTGTTTGAGTATCCTGACCGCTTGCGAGGCAAAAAGACATTGTTTCGCATCTTTGGGGGAACGCGGAATTTTAGGCGCGTTTCACCAGTATAAATAACTCCATACTACCGACAAAGCCAAGCGGAAACAAGCGTTTCTGCTATTTCACTGTTGTTGTAGAACCAAACGACAGGACCAACAGCCACAAGGAGGCTTGGTTTTGTGTACCAATGTGGCTACACGCCATGCTATGGGGAAGTAATTGGTCAACAAAACCGAGAGTTAAACCAAAGCATTCACTAAAAAAGGAGGGCTATCATGCGCAATATCAAACGAACTGCACTGTTCGTGCTAAGCATTGGATTTCTGATGGTCGGGGTGCTGGGTATCGCCAGCGTACCGTTCTTCGCATCCAACACCATGCTCGAGCTGCTAGAAATCACGCTGGGCGTCGCAGGGCTGGTCATTGCTGCGCGCTAGTGTGCGGCAGTCATGCACGGATGCATAAGCGATGGAAGCGCGCGGCCTTCATAACCAATGCCGACAGTCTCATCGAATCGGCCGAAGCCCCACCGCGAACACAGGTTATCAGGTTATGTTCATTTTGAAAGGGGTGCATGTTTATGGAAAAGGGAAGATTGAAACAGACTGCGTTGGTTGTGCTGAGTATCGGGTCATTGGTGGTCGGCGCACTCGGCATCGCCGATGTCGGTTTCTTTGCCTCCAACAACGGGTTGGGGCTCATTCAGATTCTACTGGGCGTAGGCGGGCTCATCATCGCGGTGCGTTAAATTAGTCGGATACACAACAAGGTTCATGACAACGATCGTTTGCTTAACCAGACCATTCAGGATGAACGATACAACATTGTAAGGAGTGCATTGTTTTGGACATGAAAAAGGTTCGCGATCTAGCCCGTAAGGAGAACAAAGCCCAGAAGATCAAGGCCAAAGGGAAGGCTAAGGCCGTTAAGGCACTGGCCGCAAATGCCGTGGATAACGTGCTGGCCGCGAGTGATGCCGTGTCGAAAAAAGGTGCGGAAGTCAAGGAGTCAATAGTCGAAACCGTACTTACAGCCAAGACGGACACAAAGGCCGGCATCAAGAAGATGGCTAAGATCAACCAGGACATCGCGACAGGAGCCGGTAAAATCATCGGCGATATCAAGCACACTGGGCATGATGTGGCCGAAAGAATCAAGCGCCATTGAAAGATTTGCAGCGCTGCCAACCGCGGATATCTCGGTTGGTGCATGCAAGTGGCTTACGCAGGCGGGAGGCGCGGGGACTGGGGACAAGCATAACCGTCCCGTTTTCGCCGCCATCAGGAGGAACATCGAGGAGGAATGCATTATGTTATGGACCATCGCAGTTGTGCTTATCATTTTGTGGCTGCTTGGGATGATCACGTCCACCACCATTGGAGGCTTCATTCATGTCCTGCTGGTGATCGCTGCAATCGTGGTACTGGTTCAGATTATCAAAGGCAGAAGGTGACCTCACGATCTCCTCGGCATGACGCAACAGGGTACTCATGCCGAGGATGCTGAGCCGATGCTGCGCGGTTTCGGTTTGGCTGATGCCTGGCAACGTATCCAGAAAAGACTGTTCGATAAAACGCTGGGAAGCCATGGAGAAATGAGCTGTTATCAATGCGTAAGGAACCAACAATACGATACAATGCCGCTGGGCAAATCGATACGGCGACAATGGTTAAGGAGGCCGTCAGCAATATCTCGGCACGCGTGCGACATAAGTACGGGCTGATCGATCCGAGTTCGGTTCCGGATCATGTGAACTATGCAAAAGTCGAGAAGTACCTGCGTTCCGTGCATGTCGAGGTGACGCGGAAGATGTTCGCCTCCTATATAAAGGAAAAGTTGCTGCCCGGTGGGCACGATGTTATAAACCGCAACTTTTCGCTGTATAAACACGAACAGATCATATACTACATTCTGGTCGATATGTTTAAGCCCATCCTTTCTCTAGCAAAAATCAAAGAACTGTTTTTCGATGTATTGGGTCCCATGATCTATCTGATCGGGCTGGACGCGACCTATGTCCGGCTGTGCACCAATATTCTTTCTAAAATGGACAGCTTTGAGAATGCGGTTTTGATAGCGGTACAGGATGATATCCAAACAGAGCAAGGGCATAACAAGCAACCGGATAATCCGGCGGATGTAGTGGTGCAGGCTATCGGCAGTATCGCTTACTATACGCAGGTCGAGTCCCTTTGTTTAGCTAAAGGAGCTCTGGATTATTACGAACTGACACCTGATAATTTATTGCCATGAGCACTGTATCGGCATAGGGCGCAGCAAGCCATAACCGCGAAGAGCGTTTTTGCTGCGCCCTATACCACGAGAGGAGTACCTGCCATGCAGACAACGATAATACTGGTGATCGTCCCAATAATGCTGTTGGCGAGCGTCATGGCGATTTTATGGGGCGCGCTTGTCCGTTCTCAAAAGAAACGTAACGTGAACATCCGCGATGCTTCCCTGACTAACGAGGAGCTGGAAGTGCACGCGAAGAATATCTCCATCCAACACGCGGTTACCAGCCGCAAAAGCCATATCACTATGGTCGTCCCGCGGATGAACGAAAGCTACAACCTCATCCTTGCCACTTATCTGGCGCTGAACCAGGATGTGCAAAAGCGGCGCGTCGTGCCGCAAGCCGCAGAATGGCTTTTAGACAATTTTTATATGGTCGAAGAACAGGTTAAGGTATTGCGCAGAGATTTTTCGCGTAAGCGTTACAATAGGCTCCCGATCCTGAAATCAGGCGCTATGAAGGGCTATCCGCGAATCTACGCCATCGCCACGGAGCTTATTGCGCACAGCGACGGGCAAATCGACGAGCCGGGGCTGACCAGCTACCTGAACGCCTATCAAACACACAACATCCTTTTGAATCGTGAAATTGGTGCCGTGCCTATGGTTATGATGCTGGCGACCATCGAATACCTGCGCCATCTGTGCGAGGGTATTGAAGAAACACTTCTCCACTGGGCCAAGGCAGAGCGCGGATACCAACGGTGTGGCGCGGCTGATCATTAAGAATCTGGACTCGCTGGACGACATCGACCCCACGTTTATTGAGCATCTGTTCTACCGCTTGCGTCGCTCCGGCCGCAGTTATGCAAACGTTCTGCGCATGGTTGACGAACAGCTTGAAAAGTTTGGCACCGATACCGCCCGCATTACACAGAAAGAACACAATGCACAGTCCATGAACACCGTTTCCATGGGCAACTGCATCGCCAGCATCCATTTTATCGCCACGCTCAACGGGATCGAACTGTTCGATTCCATCAGCCACATTGAGCAGATCCTGGCAAAGGATCCAGACGGCACCTATCCCCTGATGGATGTGGCAACGCGCAGCCAGTACCGCAACCGCGTGGAAGAACTGGCGCTGGCGTTGGGGGTATCCGAGTTGCATATTGCCAAAGAAGTCGTGGATATGGCACTGAACACCGAACATCACTGTGGCGTGAGCGACAGCGTAAATGATGAGCGCTGTACACGGCATGTCGGGTTTTTCCTGTTGGGCAAAGGTTTGCCCAACCTGATCGCAAGGCAAAAAAGCACGAGGCGGAAAGTACAACCGCTGACGAACCTGCCTAAGCATTGGGTGGGGCCTCTATACTTCGCCTCCATCGGGCTTGTCACATTGCTACTCACCAGTATTGCCGTGCTGTACGCGCATATGTCCGCTCCGGCGTCAGCCGCGCTCCTAAGTATCCTGGCGGGCGTCTTGGTATTGGCCCCCGCCATGGAAATCGCTGTGAACCTTGTCAACTGGGTGGTGTGCAAGGCAATAAAGCCCACAGTGTTTCCCCGCCTTGCGCTGAAGGAAGGTATCCCGCAGATTATGGGCACGATCGTCGCGGTGCCGACCCTCCTGCCGGATGTAAAGCGTACAGTAGAAATTATTGCCAATCTGGAGGGGCAATACCTGCGCAACAGGGAAGAGAACCTGTATTTTGCCCTGATCGGCGCATTCAAGGATTCGGACAGCCTTACCAACGAGGAGGATGCGGTTATCATTCAGGCCGCCCTGAATGCCATTGTGGCACTCAACCAGAAATACGCCAAGGGCGGGAACGATATCTTCTACCTCTACCACCGTGCAAGGCAGTACAACCGCAAAAACAACCGCTGGATCGGTTGGGAGCGCAAGCGAGGGGCCTTGATGGAGTTCAATGCGCTCGTGTCTGGATCCGCCGAAACCAGTTTTGCCTATATGTCCTGTGCAACGCCGCCCTTCGACAATGTCCGCTATGTCATTACACTGGACAGTGACACTATCCTTCCCATGGGGATGGCAAAAAAGATGATCGGCACCATGGCGCACCCATTGAACCGGCCACTGATCGACCCGCAAAAGGGGATCGTGACGGAGGGGTATGGGCTGATGCAACCTCGCATCGACGTGGATTGCGAAAGCTCCGCAAAAACTATCTTTGCCAGAGTGTTTGCGGGCCACGAGGGCCTTGACCCTTATGCCAACGCCATATCCGATGTGTATCAGGACCTGTTTGGAGAAGGCATATTCACCGGCAAAGGCATCTATGACCTGAAGGTTTTTCAGACTGTGCTGAAGGACGCGATTCCGGATGACATGATCCTGAGCCATGACCTGCTGGAGGGCTCTTATGTGCGCACAGGACTGGTGACCGACTTGCGCCTGATCGACGCCTTCCCATCCCAATATAACTCGTTTAGCAATCGGCTGCATCGATGGGTACGGGGAGACTGGCAACTGCTTCCATTGTTGTTCCGACAGATTCGCAACCGCGATCAGACAAAGATCCGCAACCCTCTCACGGGTCTTTCTCGGTGGAAGATGCTGGACAATATGCGCCGGAGCCTCCTGATGCCTGCGCTGATGGCACTGGCCATGCTGACCTTCACGGTGCTGCCGGGCAGTCTGCTCTTCTGGATGGGATACCTGATCGGCGCGCTTGCAATGCCCTTTCTGATCGCATTGATCCAATCATTGCTGGCACAACGGATTGCCTTAGACAGGGTCAAGCGATACATCCCCGTTATGCTGGGGTTGAAAGCTGCCATTCTACAGTTGCTAATCACATTCATCATGCTTCCCTATCAGGCCGGCCTGATGGTAAGCGCGATCGCGGTCACACTCCATCGAGTTTTGTTCACGCATGAAAACATGTTACTGTGGGTGACCTCTGCGGAAGTAGAAAAGTCGCAAAAGCGCAGTTTGCGAAGCTACTGGGGGCAAATGTGGGGTGCCGTGCTTTTTGCGCTCAGCTTCCCACCTCTGGCCGCCGTTTTCCAGCCGGAGGCGTTCTTCCCATGCATTGGCGTAGCGCTGCTCTGGAGCATCGCGCCGCTGGTAGCCTATGCGATCA
>Ga0351875_1184_pt1 | contig 12004 bp, 12 predicted proteins | sample BONcelFGM3001C14_FD_206784 | JGI IMG/M metagenome (GOLD analysis project Ga0351875, IMG submission 206784) | Enriched cells from coal bed in the Powder River Basin, Montana, United States - BONCAT cells FGM rep3 HSBNCT.FGM.300.1.C14 ... | reverse complement strand
AGATGGAATTCCTGTAGAGACACCACAAATCATTGCCCGAACCGGCTGGACAACAGATGAGCTAATGCTCGGTATAGAAGCTGCTCAGGTAAAAGACACTTTCGATCTGGTTTCACTTCTTATTGGTGTGAATAATCAATACAGGGGACGATCGACAGAACAATTTCGCACTGAACTTATCCTATTGATTAACAAAGCCTTAACATTTGCTGGAAATGACACATCAAAGGTTTTCATGCTTTCTATTCCTGATTGGGGAGTGACTCCTTTTGCTGAAGGCCGCGACAGAGCAAAAATAGCACGTGAAATTGATGCCTTTAATTATGTAATCTGGCAGGAAACCAGCTCCCGAAATATCTTGTTTGTCGACATAACGCGTATTTCGAGAGAGGCACTCACCGATCAAAGTTTGCTTGCTGCTGATCGCCTGCATCCGAGTGGCAGTATGTACGGCCGATGGGTAGAGGAACTTCTGCCAAAACTAAAACTCAGCCTGCAAAAGCCCTGATTATGAATGAACTTCAAAATTATAAGGAAAAAGCACTCACTTTGGATCGCCTTGACCCCTTAGCATCATTCCGATCTCGTTTCGTTGTCGAAGAAGAAGAAATGATATATCTGGATGGTAACTCATTGGGACGCATGCCTTTAGAAACTGAAATCAAGATGCAATCAGTCATTGGTCAACAATGGTCAAAAGGATTGATTAGCAGTTGGAACAACCATTGGTTCGATCTGCCACAAAAAATTGCAGCTAAACTTGCTAAAATTTTGGGTGCCCATCCTGATGAAATATTTGTTGGCGACAGCACTTCGATTAACTTTTACAAACTTGCTTTTGGAGCTCTGAAAATGCAGAGTGGGAAAAACACGATCCTTACCGACAACTTGAATTTCCCTTCAGATATCTACCTCCTTCAGGGAATAATAAGTCAATCCTTCCCCGAACATCGTCTTCAGATAGTACAAAGCAAAGATGGAATCGCTGTCAAACAAGAAGATATTGCACATGCACTAAACGAAAAAACAGCGCTTCTCACCTTGAGTCACGTAGCTTTTAAAAGTGCATTCATGTACAACATGAGCGAAATAAACGAATTAGCACATCAGAAAAACACCTTTGTTTTGTGGGATTTAAGTCATGCAGTTGGGTCTGTGCCCATCCGGCTTAATGCTGATTCTGCTGATCTTGCAGTAGGTTGCACATATAAATACCTCAATGGAGGTCCTGGGGCTCCGGCGTTTCTTTATGTGCGAAGAGATTTACAAGAAAAAATCGTCAATCCAATCTGGGGTTGGTTTGGGCACAGGAACCCCTTTGAGTTTAGTCTTGATTACCTCCCGGCAGCCAATAGTCCTCAATTTGCAGCAGGAACTCCACATATACTTTCCCTCTCTGCTCTTGAGCCCGGACTTGATATAATTCTTGAAGCCGGCATCAATAATTTACGTGAAAAAAGTCGCTTGCAATCTGACTTTCTACTTGAAATGACTCAGCAGTTGCTTGAACCACTGGGTTTTACCAAAGCATCCCCTCTCGAAGCTGAAGATCGGGGTTCACATATTAGTTTGCGACATCCCGAAGGCTGGAGAATCAGTAAAGCAATGATCGAGCCACAACAGGGTTCCAAATCCATTATTCCTGATTTTCGCCCTCCTGACACAATACGTTTAGGCATCGCTCCTTTATATAATTCGTTTACTGATATTTATGAATGTGTAAATCGCCTTTCAGAAATTGTTAAGCATTCACATTACTTAGCATATGATCAAACCAAATCGGCAGTAACATAAGTGCAATTTTCAGTTGAGAAATGCTGAATTAACAAAAAAAACACCTCCAAAAAGGAAGTGTTTTTGTAGTGTCGGAGCGGCCCGACTCGAACGGGCGACCGCTTGCACCCCATGCAAGAATGCTAGCCAACTGCACCACGCCCCGATATCTTTATTGGGCTGCAAAATTACAATAATTCAGCTTGTATGCAATAATTTTTTGTTGACGGAAGGATTTCAACTTAAATACGCATCGCATAAAACTGTTTATTTTAGAGCACAGATTCAATTTCTCCTGACAAAGCAACAGCTCAAAAACAAATCGCTTTAGTATCACCGTGCTAAATCCGACAAACTGACAGCATAACTTAAAAATTTCCCTAAATTTGCACAAAATCCTGTGGATGGCATCATTTTCGATCCATAGGAAACCAAATGATACAAAACCTTAATCGTATGAGCAACAACATGGAACATATTGAATGTCTGATTATCGGATCAGGTCCAGCGGGATATACAGCAGCAATTTATGCCGCACGTGCTGACCTTAAGCCAGTTATCTATCAGGGAATACAACCCGGAGGACAGCTTACAACCACAACTGAAATTGAGAATTTCCCGGGATATCCACATGGTATTACCGGCCCTGAGATGATGGACCAACTCAAAGAACAAGCAGAGCGTTTTGGAACCGACACTCGTTGGGGAAGCATCACCGAAGTAGATACAACAGCGCGTCCTTTCAAAGTTAAAGATGATGAAGGACGTGAAATACTCGCCGAAACCATCATTATAGCAACAGGAGCTACTGCAAAATACCTTGGTTTGGAATCGGAAGAAAAATTTAAAGGTGGTGGTGTTTCTGCCTGTGCCACCTGTGACGGATTTTTTTATAAAGGGAAAGATGTAGCTGTTGTGGGAGGTGGAGATACTGCTGCTGAAGAAGCTACGTACCTTGCAAAACTTTGCCGCAAAGTGTATTTAATTGTCCGTCGCGATGAGCTACGTGCCTCAAAAGCAATGCAAAACAGAGTCATCAACACGCCCAATATTGAAGTGCTTTGGAGTCACTCAACAAAAGAATTGTTTGGAACTGAGACAGGCTTTATGAAAACTTTAAAAGGCGCTGTGCTTACTAACAATAAAACACAGGAAGACCGCGTGATCGACATTGACGGTTTCTTTGTTGCTATAGGACATAAGCCTAACAGTGAAATGTTTGAAGGAGTGCTTGATATGGATGAAACAGGCTATATCAAAACGAAAGCGGATTCAACAGCTACCAATATACCAGGCATCTTTGCTTGTGGCGATGTTCAGGACAAGGTCTTCCGTCAGGCGATCACTGCCGCTGGAACAGGCTGTATGGCAGCTTTGGAAGCTGAGCGTTTTATAGCTGCACAGGGCGATTAGTCTGTAAAAGTCAGATTTTAAAAAATTAATGATAAGCATGAGGTTTCGGAAACGTGACCTCATGTTTGTTTACAGGCTACTTCTTTCGGTGAATGCTGTAATCAACCAGCAAACGCAGCGCATTCAATGATTCAGAAGGAGGAAGATCTTCGAGCTGACGAAGCGCAAGATCAATATTTTCCTGCATTTTTTGTGTGGCGTACTCAATTCCTCCCGAACTACGAACCATCTCAACCACTTCTTTGACTTTTCTGGGGTTGTCGTGATGGTTTTTAACGAGGTTTATGATGGCTCTTTTATCTGATTTACTGCTATTATTTAACAAATAAATGAGTGGTAAAGTCATTTTTCGTTCTTTAATATCGATTCCTGTAGGTTTACCAATCTGACGAGAGTCTTCAAAATCAAATATGTCGTCCTTTATCTGAAAAGCTATGCCAACATAGGTTCCGAAAATCTTCATTTTGTTGATCATTTCGCTGTCAGCACCGGTAGAAGCAGCACCAACAGCACAACATGAAGCTATAAGTGAAGCGGTTTTCTTTTGAATAATGTCGAAATAAACCGACTCTTCCACATCGAGGCGTCGTGCTTTTTCAATTTGCAGAAGCTCCCCTTCACTCATTTCTTTAACGGCTTGCGAAACGATCCTAAGTAGTTCAAAATCATTATTCTCAAGAGACAGCATCATTCCTTGAGAAAGCAAATAATCCCCAACAAGGACTGCTATTTTATTCTTCCACAAAGCATTTATTGAGAAAAAACCTCTTCGTTCGTTTGAATCATCCACCACATCATCATGAACAAGGGTAGCCGTGTGCAGCAACTCGATAAGGGTTGCAGCACGATATGTACTTTCATTGATTTGACCAGCAATACTTGCAGATAGCAGCACAAACATTGGCCGCATTTGTTTACCCTTCGAACGGGTGATGTAATTGGTAACTTTATCCAGCAAAGGGATACGGGAGCGCATCGCATCGCGAAAAACCTTCTCAAATCGTTTGAGATCGTCTTTTATAGGAGCTTTAATTAAATCAACTTCCGACATATCAGTGCAATGCAGCAAAACTTATTTCAGGCTTGCTTGTTAAGCTATTTCATTGCAAAAGTAATGATTTAAACAGTACTATTAAAATCTGTTTTATCAACTGTTGATTCATAATCGCATATCAGGCCATAAGAAGTTGGTTCGATTGACAACCTTCACTTTGTCTGTTCAAAACACCTATTTTTGTAAAAAATAAAACTCATGTCTGTTTTTTTGTTTGATGAATTGATTTTTGGTCCCGTCAGAAGCCGCCGTCTTGGAGTATCGCTCGGGATCAATCTGCTGCCGACCCACAAAAAAATATGTAGTTTCAATTGCATCTATTGTGAATGTGGCTGGACGCATGACCGAAATCTTGAAACTAACACATTGCCTGAAAGAGACAACTTCAACAGTCAATTAAAGGAGAAGTTAATTGCTCTTAAAGGAACTGATCTTGAACCAGATAGCATTACCTTTGCGGGAAATGGCGAGCCCACTCTGCATCCACATTTCGCTGAGATAGTGTCAGAAACAATTGAATTGCGCAACCTCTACGCTCCTAAAGCAAAAGTAACTGTGTTAACCAATGGCAGCATGTTGCACAAGCAAAAGGTTTTCGACGCCCTTCAAATTGTCGATTACTGCATGCTCAAACTCGATGGAGGAACAGCAGCAACTATTGAAGCCATCAACATGCCCTTAAAAGATTTTAAATTAGATGAATATGTGAAACAACTCATCCGTTTTAATGGCAAGCTGATTATTCAGAGCCTATTTTTAAGAGGCGACCACAATGGAAAGCATATTGACAATACCACTGAAACAGAAGTTGATGCATGGCTGCAGTTGATTAAAAAAATAAACCCTCAAAAAGTCATGGTGTATGCTATCGAACGTGATACGCCGGCTAGCGGACTTGAAAGGATTGGGAAGGAAGAACTGGATAAAATTGCTACACGTGTTAGAAATGAAGGAATAGAAACCGAAGTTTTTGCCTGAAACACATGAAAATGAGAGAATACCCTGTTGAGATCTGGATGGCATTTGCTGAAACCTTTGGCGAAAAAGATCAATTTCACCAATGGCTTATGACCAATGGATATCCTGAATTAGGGGCTCTCAGCAGCGCAATACGTGGAAGTGAAGAGGCCCTCGAGTGGCTTATGAAACATCAGTTTTTTCATTTTGCAGCACTTGATGGCGCCATTGACAATCAGGCAGGAGCACGAAACTGGCTAAAAACACATGGTTTCGATATCCTTTTACACCTTGCCGATTCAGTAAACATGCGAGCAGAATCCATTCAATGGCTTGAAAACCAACAACTGGAATTATTTCTTCTGATTGCCCTCAGAATTCGCACCTACCGCGACCAACAAACTTTCGATTATCATAAAAAATCATTTTAAAAATCATTTGATGCTAAACTAAAACTACCAAATAAAATGAAAAAACTAATTCTAGCAGGCATACTTCTCTTAATTGTTACGCTTCAACCACATGCACAATCATTCAATGGTGGCATTAAAGCAGGCATGGTGGTTTCTCAGATAGCCGGAGATGGGTTTTCGGGTTTCAATAAAGTGGGATTGAATGGCGGATTTTTTGTTCAATATCATGTAAAACCAGCTGTTAGCTTACAGATGGAATTGGCTTATATACAGAAGGGCTCGGCACACAACCTCAATCCGGATGATCCTGCATCGATCAACTACCTTTTGCGTATGAATTATATTGAGCTTCCTGTCTTGATTCAGTATCACCTCAATCCACTTGTTTTTGAGGTGGGATTAAGCATGGATTTCCTAGCAGGCCAAATGGAAGAGATTAATAATCAGCCAAATGATCAGGGGGATGCATGGAGAAAATTAAATGTTGCAAGTGTTATAGGACTACAGTATCGATTGAATAAAAAATGGTCGGCATCGATACGCAGCATCAACTCGATTAACTCTATCCGAAAAGAAAGTGTCCCATTGAATGTTAGAAGATATAGCAAAAACTATGGCGCTTTTAATGATGTAATTGCTGTTTCATTGCTTTTTTACATTTAGCATCAGGTCGTGTATCATTGTGATTCCGGTTTTCCACAAACCACGTATTTTAAAATCTTTTCAACAAGTGAAAAGTAAATAAAATTGCAAACTGCCTGCTTCCTGACGTATCTTTACATCTGTTTAATGATTGAATAGATTTTATCACATTATTTTCATCATATCAATTGAACAGGTATGTCAAAACTAAAGATATTTGGACTAAGCCTGCTATTGCTGGCAATGACATCAAATGGATTCTGCCAAAACACCATACAGGTGAAATGGTATTTTAAAACCAATTTCATATTTGGATCAGGTTTTTGGGTCTATCAGGATACTGCAACAGGAGTTCTCGACAGCATAACACTAATATCAACTCAGCATGGTTATTATGGACCTAATCCTGCTCAGCCAAATTACACGGAATATTATAAATTGAATTATTACAGCCATGCCAATAAAGAGTTCTATAATGATTTTTTTTGGGATATGTTATGGCGCAGAAATGGCGGAGGTGAATGGGCTCAACTTGGTCAGCCGATAATGGATATTGGGCAGTTTGCCCAATATCCTGAAGTCGGAAATGGATTTAATGGGTACGAAATTCTTGGAATCATGGATAGCCTTGTTGTCGAAAGTCAGGTTTTTTATAACATCGTTTGGAGTCATATATATAAAAACCAGCAATATCAGCAAGAATTTGATTATAACACAGATTTGTTTTTTTCTGAAGATGTTGGCATAGTTAAAAAGGTATATACTGATGAAAACGGATTTCGGCAAGTCTGGAATCTTAAGAATTGGGAGATTGGTCAATATGTTGTGCTAGATGATTTTCCTGAAAAATCTGCAGAATTTACAATCCATCCGAATCCTGCAACCTTTTACATTAACATTGTTCCAAACAGCAACTATGATTTGAGGTTGATGACTTGTCAAGGGAAAATACTCCTTGAGGAAACAGGTTCAACTCTGTTATTAAATGATTTACCAGATGGAATGTATCTGCTCAGGATAATAGCTGAGGGAGAAAGTATCCCTGTCATTAAAAAGATTCATAAGATAGAAGGGCATTAAAGATTCAGCCCAGCTTGTGAAAGAAAGACTTTATTGATATCAAATTGTAGAGCTAATTTTCTGTATATGTCAATTACAGCATCAACAAGTGGGTTCATTTTTCTTCAAAAAATAAGAGTTCTTATACAAAATCAATCTACAATCAATTCATTATCAATTAACTACAACAACCAGAGGGCAACTTGACGGCATTCAAAGCCAAAGGAGACATTGAAAACACAAAGAGGGAGCAACAAAAAGTATTATTCAAAAAGTTTGGCTTGTGATGCGCTTTTTATCTTTCCTAAATGTCTGTATGCCAATTCTGTAGCTTCACGTCCTCGTGGTGTTCGCATCAAATAGCCTTCTTGAATTAAGAAAGGTTCATAAACTTCTTCGATTGTTCCGCTTTCTTCGCCAACAGCAGTTGCAATGGTTGTAATGCCCACAGGACCTCCTTTAAACTTATCAATTATTGCAGTTAAAATCCTGTTATCCATCTCATCAAGGCCATGTTGATCAACATGTAATGCTTCGAGCGCATATTTGGCAATTGCCATATCTATTGTCCCATTTCCTTTAATTTGAGCAAAATCGCGAACCCTACGAAGCAATAAATTGGCAATACGTGGTGTTCCACGACTACGGCGTGCAATTTCAAAAGCAGCCTCTTCGCCAATTGGAACACGAAGGATGGATGCAGATCGTTGAACGATACCTGAAAGCACTACTGAATCATAATACTCAAGGCGTGAGGTAATTCCAAATCGCGAGCGTAATGGCGAAGTCAACAGACCTGAACGTGTCGTAGCGCCTATTAATGTAAAATGGTTGAGGCCAATCTGCACGGAACGGGCATTTGGACCCGTCTCAATCATAATATCAATCTTAAAATCCTCCATTGCTGAATACAAATATTCTTCAACGATGGGGCTAAGCCGGTGGATTTCATCAATAAAAAGAACATCATTGGTCTCAAGATTAGTTAATAATCCTGCCAGATCGCCAGGTTTATCAAGTACAGGTCCGGAAGTGAGTTTTAAGCTTACGCCAAGCTCATTAGCGATGATGTGCGACAAAGTCGTTTTTCCCAATCCAGGAGGTCCATGAAGCAGCACATGGTCAAGTGCCTCGCCACGCTGTACTGCTGCTTTTACAAAGATTCGCAGATTCTCAACAACATGATCCTGCCCGGCAAAACTACCAAAAGCATCAGGCCTTAATACGTTTTCGAGGTCTTTCTCAGCTTTTGATAACTTATTACCTTGTGCATCAAGGTTTTCGTTCAAAGTATCTTTATTCATCACAAAACAAATGTACTGAAATGATGCATTCATTTGCACAAAGTCTTTGCATTTCTTTCAAAAAGACGTAAATTAGCAACGGATTAGAGAACGTTTTGAATCGAACGAAATGTTTCGACAAATGGAAACAGAATCATCGTTTTCAAATCAATGAACCTTAAAACGAAACGGTTATGAAACACTTACTTGTAGCCTTCGACTTCTCAAAAAACTCAGTTAAAACGCTGGAGTATGCCTTAATGATGGCAAACAAAACCGGTGCTACTTTGAGTTTGGTATGGGTTGACAGCACTAGCACACCTGAAACTGTTCTCAATATTGACCAGAATCTGCGCATTGAAACCAAAAAACTTTTTGAAGAAATCATTCCGGTTTACGAGCCACAACTCAAAAATGGAAAAATCAATATCATACTTCGAAAAGGGAAAGTTTATAATGAAGTGGCAACAGTTGCAAGAATGGTTAATGCTGATATTATTTTTGCAGGAACTCATGGTGTGAGTGGCTTTGAACAATATTGGATTGGAAGCAATGCTTATCGTATTGTCACTTATGCCCCTTGTCCAGTTATCACATTACGTGGTGATTTTGTTATCAGGGAAAACATTCGAAACATATTAATGCCTATTGACAGCACGCCTGAAACAAAGCAAAAACTTCCTTTTACAGCACAACTAGCTTCCATTTGTGGAGCTACCATACATCTTGCGCTCGTATACAACAGTCCAATCGGAGTGATACGTAATCGCATGAAAGCATATGCTGACGAAGCAGTTAAGTACCTCAATCATTTCAACATACCGTATGTGATTGAAGAGTTGGAAGCAGATAATTTTGTGAGTAGCCTTCTTCATTATGCCAAAGAATCGGATGCTGATCTCATCTCAATAATGACGGAACAGGGCGGAACATCAGGTGGAATTTTTCTTGGACCTTATGCACAACAATTGATAAATAATTCGTTTATACCTGTATTAAGTATACAATCACAGTCTACTGAATAATCTGAAAATCAAATGCTTGTTGTTAAACATATAAAGGTTAAATCACATCCAATCCGGTTTATTAATAAAATGGGATTACTGTTATTCCTGTTTTTATCCATTGTCGGATATGGTCAAACCAAGGGAAAGTTAGAGGTAATACAATCTCCTTTGGTTGACAGCCTGGTAGAAATTACGCGTAACAATCCTTCTTTGTCAAAAATTGAAGGGTTTCGTATTCAGATTTTTATGGAGGCTGGTAATCAAGCTGTCAACAATGCACAAGCAGTAATTTCTGACTTTCAAGCTCAATTTCCTGAATTGCAGACCTATTTGAGTTTTGGTCAGCCATACTATCGTGTACGTGTTGGAAACTTCAGAACACGTCTTGAAGCAGAGAATCAACTACGAAATATTTTGTTAAGTTTCTCCAAAGCATTTATCATCAAAGAGATAATTGATCCACCTGCCTTATTTTCAACAACAATAAACAATCCTGAGCCATGAACAAAGTAATTTTAACTGGAATTGACTTTTCCGACTGCTCAGTTAATGCACTTGAGCATGCCATTTCGATTGCTAATAAAGCGTCATCTGACATCACGATGGTATGGGTGAATCGTCCGACCACCGGAAAAGAGATTTATAATGTTGATCCTGAACACATCACCACTGAGGTGATACGTCGTTTTGAGAAAATCGTTGCTCAATATCAACCTTTACTTCATACTGGAAAACTTCATTTTCAAATAAGAAAAGGAAAAATTTATGAAGAAATTGTCAATGTTGCCGAAGAATTGGATGCGTTTCTGATTGTAATAGGCACACATGGGTCATCGGGCTATGAGGAATTTTGGATTGGAAGTAATGCAAACAAAATAGTAAGTGCAACCGATCGTCCAATCATTACCATCCGCGGAGGTGTTGACATCAGCAGATCAATCCGGACGATTGTTATGCCAATTGACAGCACCATCGAAAGCAGGCAAAAAGTTCCAATGACGGCACTTATAGCCAAATATTTTGATGCAGAAATACATATATTAGCTCTGTTTTCGGCAGCTGTTGATGAAATCGTTGAGACAGTTCAGGAATATGTAAAACAGGTTGAGATATATCTCACTGAAAACCAAGTAAGATATATTGTCAAAGAGATGGAAGCTGACAACCTTACTGATGCGACTATTGAATATGCTATTGCTGTAAATGCCAATCTGATAAGTATTATGGATGAGCAAGAAATTACAACTGCGAACCTTTGGTTGGGGCCGTATGCACAGCAAATGGTTAACCACTCACCTATTCCTGTAATGAGCATTCATGCAAAAGATTTTACCACAGGCGCTTCGATGTAGGTCGTAGCCAAAAATGAGATTATTTAATTAGTGGCTGTTAAATAAAGTGCACTTTTATCGTTTGGCTAAAGCCATGACGCTCACTTTTGTAACATTAGTACAATGAATGATATGGCTGTAAACGTCACTTTATGGCTCTTAGCAATCCTCAACAGCTGCATTGAATCTTTAAGAAATTCAATTATTGAGCGAAATAGGGTTTTTTAGAACAAAGATTTTAAAGATAGCTTAGGTACCGGCTTTTTTGGGCAAAAAAGAAGCGTATAACCCAAACATTGAAACTGGTTTACCGTTAACCCAGTCCCACAATCCGCTATAAAATAAAGTGAGAGGCTGCTTTTTGAAAAAACTAAATTCAATCCTTGGGCCTGCGGCATACATTTTATAAAACCTTATTAATTCAGCCCCAGCTTTAAATTGATTCATGACATAAAAGGCCATGACATCCCATCGATGACGTTTGCCACCATACTCAAAGGAAGCGAAGCCTGAGAACTTTTTTGTGGAATAACTTATTATTGGAGAAACTCTAAAAAGCTGATCTTCATTCGTTTGAAACCCTGCCAAAAAACTGATTGACAAGCCTTTAAAAGGTATATAGGTTGGTCCGGCCAAGCCTTCGCCCCAACTACTGCCTTTGGTACCGTTTACATAAAAATAGGTAGATAATCCCCAATGCTCACTATATGATTGACCACCATAAAGCGTAAAAACAGGCATAAATGTGCCATTGTAAATGATGTTATATTGATTGAGACGAAAAACAGTTTGGGAGTTCATCATAAAAGAGGATAACATAAGGAACAATAATAATATCCATGTTCTCATAATCATATTTGTTTTTCGGGAATGGTGATAATAAATTCAGTGAATTCACCTTCCTGTGATTTAACTTCTAACTTTCCTTTATGAATTTTATTGATGATATCGAAGCTCATGGAAAGCCCAAGCCCTGTTCCTTTTCCGGTTGGTTTTGTGGTGAAAAATGGATTAAAAATTTTCTCAATTACATGAGCAGGTATCCCTGTTCCGTTATCCCTTACCTTAATTT
>Ga0351875_1179_pt1 | contig 12384 bp, 6 predicted proteins | sample BONcelFGM3001C14_FD_206784 | JGI IMG/M metagenome (GOLD analysis project Ga0351875, IMG submission 206784) | Enriched cells from coal bed in the Powder River Basin, Montana, United States - BONCAT cells FGM rep3 HSBNCT.FGM.300.1.C14 ... | reverse complement strand
TGAACAACACTGCAGCAAGAACATTCGCCGTTTTGCGTCCTACCCCGGGCAAAGTTTGAAGCTCATTAACATCTGAAGGCATAATTCCATTAAATTCAGAAAGTAATCTGGTTGCCATGCCAATCAGGTTTCTGGCCTTGTTATTGGGATAGGAACAACTTTTGATGCTTTCAAATACCTCATCCTGACTTGCTTGTGCTAAGGCCGAAATTGTTGGAAATTTCTCAAAAAACGCCGGCGTGATCATGTTTACGCGTTTATCTGTGCATTGTGCCGACAATATCACAGCAACGATCAACTGATAGGGATCAGCATATTCCAATTCCGTCTCGGCATCCGGGTTATGCTCCTGAAAATAGCGGATTACCTGTTCAAATCGCTCTTTCTTCGTCATCTTAAAGGTTTCCGCAAAGATATAGCTTTTCGCTTTTCGCTATTCGCTATTTCACTATTTGTATCTTTGCCCCCTATGACCCACCACGATTTCGACATCGCCATTGTTGGAGCTGGGCCTGCCGGCAGCACACTGGCATTAAGTCTGGCACATTCGGGATTGCGTATTGGCATATTCGATAGAGCAACGTTCCCCAGGGACGTTATCTGCGGAGATGCCCTTAGCGGTCAGGTGTTGAATGTATTAAAGAGAATGCCCGATAATATTTACCAGGATTTTCTCCGGGAGGTGCCTAAAACTCCCTCGTGGGGCATCCGGTTCCATTCTCCCGGGAATCATCCCCTGGAACTTCCCTATCGCGTTACCAGAAACCCCAGCGAAGACCCTCCAGGGTATATCTGTCCCAGGCTTCTGTTTGACCGGTTTCTTCAGAAGCGGCTCTCGATGTATCCCTCCATTCAGTTTTATGAAGGTGAGGCTGTAACTGCAGTGAAAAAGCTACCTGATGGCATCGAGTTACAAACAAGTCAGCGGGTAGTCAGAGTTCGGATGATTGCCGGTGCCGACGGAATCCATTCCCTTGTCAGAAAAAGTCTCAGCAACAGGGAGTTGGACAAATCATACTACTGCATGGCCGTCAGAGCCTATTTTGAGGGCGTGACCGGATTTCATCCCGAAAATTTTATCGACCTCTATTACCTGAAGGACCTGTTGCCTGCTTATCTGTGGGTTTTTCCGGAAGTGAATGGCCGTGCCAACGTAGGGTTAGGACTGCCCTACCCCATGGTGATCCGCGACCGACTCTCCCTGAAGCGGGTCCTTGAAGAATTGATAGCCAATGACCCTTTTATTTCCAAACGCTTTGTAAATGCGAAACAGGTAACCCCCATTCAGGCACGCGGACTGGCAGTTCACAGGAACCTGAAAGATCTGTCGGGCGACCGTTATTTGCTGATGGGAGATGCAGCTCTCGGTGTGGATCCCTTTTCGGGAGAGGGAATCGGTTTCGCTATGGCAAGTGCCGAATCGGCAGCTGCTGTGATTCTGGAATGTGCAAAAACGGGTAATTTTTCTTCTGCTATGAAATTGGATTACGAGCACCGTATTGCCAGGCGAACAAAAACCGAACACGATACCAGCGCCGCTATGCAACGGTATGCCAGGTATCCCTGGTTATTTAATATGGTAGTGCGGAAAGCAAATAGCAGCAAAGCATTCCAGGAATTGCTGGCTTCAGCTTTTACCAATGATAAGGTCAGAACGAAATTAGGAAACCCGCTGTTTTACCTGAGAATGTTGCTGGGTGGGTAATTCTCAGAATCCTTTTCCCAGGATATGGATAGCTCCGCGGTAGACTTCCTCCGCATACTGGCCCTGGCACCTCAGAATGTAGAAATAGACCCCATCCGGCAGGTTTTTTCCATCCCAGTCACCACTTTTGTAATTCGTTGCATTGTAGACTTTCTTTCCCGCACGGTCAAAGACCAGAAACTCGTTACTCAGGTAAGCATCCTCAAATGACAAGTTATCATAGCTCGTGCTTACCGGATCATTGTCCCGCAAGATTTTAATCTCGAATTTATCATTCCACCCATCTCCGTTGGGTGTGAATGCGTAGGGAATCTTCAGAAGGGCTGTGCGAATGGTGACAGAATCCTGCATCGTAGTGTCGCAATCATTCAGGTCGGTGATTTTCAGTGTGATGAGGAACTCTCCGTTCTTTTGATAGGTGTGCGTTGCCGGATTGATGTTTGGAATGGTATCCCCATCTCCGAAACGCCATACCCAGCTAACAACCGAATCGAGATACTCATCGGGAAATCGTACTGTTACATTGGGATTTGTCAGATAAAAAGTATCCCGGGGGGAGTTGTAATCATACAGGTATTTATTGAATGGAACATTCGGGGTTTCAAGGTAATCCACAAAAAAGGTGGAATCAATCTCGCAACCGTTGTTGTCGGTAACCCTTACAGTGTAATCGCGGTCGGGACATAAACCAAGAACGAGAGAATCCTGCATAAATCCTCCACCCCAGTAATAGATCAGTGGACGGTCACCGCCGGCAATACCAATCCCATATTGGGCCTTGCAGTTGGGGGAATAGGATCCGTCATCGTTCCGTGTCATCCGGCAGGAGACTTCGTTAATTCTTATTAGTTCACTGATATTCATAACAGAATGAACCCGAAGGTGTGCGCTGTTGCTGGTATCAACCTCTGTCCCACGGGTAGCAATGCAGTGGTATACACCTGTATCACTGTCCATTACACGGGGGAAAGCAAACGTATCGTTGATGGCACCAGGAATAACGATCCCATTTTTCAACCATTGAAATGTTGTGGGCCCCGATCCCTGCACACCAGCCACAAACGCCATACTATCACGGGCACACATCAGGGTATCGGATGGAGATACTACGCAGGTAATCTGACTGACTGCAAAGAGCGGGAGAATAAGCAAAAAAACAAGCAAAATTCGTTTCATCCGGATTGTTTCGATTGAAGGGGTAAAAATACGAATAAATCTATAACGAGAGAGGGGGAAAGATATTTCACTAGTATCCCCCGTGTGCCAGCATCATCAGTGTACAGGCATGCAACACCTCAATCCCCTTCTCCGCCAGCAATATTTCAAATTCCTTGTTTTCACTGCCCGGATTAAAAATAACACGCTTGGGGTTTAAGGTCAAAATGTAGTCGTAGTAGAACGGTTGGTTCTTCTTACCCACATACATCGTGACCGTATGAATGATCCCTATCTCAGGAAATGGCCGTGAAATAATTACTCCATGTACTTTGCCCTCCCGAAGTCCCAATGCATACACCTTAAAATGATGTACCACAAGAGACCGGATAGCCTTGTATGAATACCGGTCGGGATTGGTGGAAGCTCCGATCACAAGAGTCGATTTCTCCATTGTTAACATATTAACGCAAAAGTAGGAAAAAGCTCTTAAAGCACGACAAAAAGACCTAATGTATCTACTGGAACTGCCAAAAATTCTGTAATTTTAACACACATCCAGGTTGGCAGGGAATTTGACAAAGAGACCGAAAATGCCCCCCAACCCCCTAAAGGGGGAGCAAGTCCCCTTCAGGGGATTTAGGGGTATAAAGCGAAAAGCTAACAGCCAATTACCAAAATAACAAACAGAGATAGCAAAACATACCAATATGAACTTTAATAATTTCACAATCAAATCACAGGAGGCGGTTCAGAAGGCCGGGGAGATTGCCCAGGCATTTCAGCACCAGTCGATTGAAACCTCTCACCTGCTCAAAGGAATGCTTACAGTTGACGAGAATGTGATCCCTTACCTTTTAAAGAAGCTGAACGTCAATGTGCCAATCTTCACCAAGGCGCTCGACAAAATCATTGAATCCTACCCAAAAGTCTCCGGCGGGGAACCATTCCTCAGCCGCGAGGCAAACCAGGCGCTGCAAAAAGCAGTTGCCCTGAGCCAGGAGATGAAAGACGACTTCGTCTCGATTGAACACATGCTGGTGGGAATTCTCGCAGTGAATGATGCCACATCACGACTGATGAAGGACAACGGCATCGCGGAAAAAGACCTGATGGCCTCCATTAAGCAACTTCGCCAGGGCAGCAATGTCAAAAGTCAGTCGGCCGAAGAGAACTACAACGCTCTGAACCGTTACGCCCGCAATCTCAATGAGATGGCCCGGGAAGGGAAACTGGACCCGGTCATCGGACGGGATGAGGAGATCCGGCGTGTGTTGCAGATCCTCAGCAGACGCACCAAAAACAACCCGATCCTGATCGGGGAACCGGGTGTGGGAAAAACAGCCATTGCCGAAGGACTGGCCCACCGGATCATCGACGGGGATGTCCCCGAAAACCTGAAGAGCAAGCAGATCTACTCACTCGACATGGGAGCGCTCATGGCCGGGGCCAAATATCGGGGAGAGTTCGAAGAGCGTCTTAAAAGTGTGGTCAAGGAAGTGATCGGTTCCAACGGAGAGATCGTCCTTTTCATTGACGAGATCCACACCCTGGTTGGCGCCGGGGCAACCGAAGGAGCCATGGATGCCGCAAACATCCTGAAACCGGCCCTGGCCCGCGGAGAGTTAAGAGCCATCGGAGCAACAACGTTGAAGGAATACCAGAAGTATTTCGAGAAGGACAAAGCCCTGGAACGCCGTTTCCAGCCTGTAATGGTCAACGAGCCCGATACCCTGGATGCCATCAGCATCCTGCGCGGATTGAAGGAGCGCTATGAGACCCATCACCACGTGCGGATCAAGGATGACGCTATCATTGCTGCTGTTGAACTCTCACAACGATACATTTCCGACCGTTTCCTTCCTGACAAGGCCATCGACCTGATCGATGAAGCTGCGTCCAAACTGAGACTCGAGATAAATTCACTTCCGGAAGAGTTAGAGAAGATCGAACGGAAGATCCGCCAGTTGGAGATCGAGCGGGAAGCGATCAAACGGGAGAACGACAAGGAAAAGCTGAAAGAGCTGAATGAAGAGATTGCCAATCTGAGTGATGAACGGAACGAGATGAAAGCCAAATGGCAGGCTGAAAAAGAGCTGGTTGAGCAAATCCAGACAACGAAGAAAGAGATTGAAAATATGAAACTGGAGGCCGACCAGGCCGACCGTAACGGAGACCTGGGGCTTGTGGCAGAGATTCGTTATGGCAAAATACCTGCCGCAGAAAAGGCTATTGAGGAGTCCAAATCCAGATTATCTGAGATCCAGAAGGACTCCCCTATGGTGAACGAGGAGGTAGGAGCTGAAGAGATCGCTGATGTGGTTTCCCGTTGGACAGGCATCCCGGTCACACGGATGCTTCAGAGCGAACGCGAGAAACTGATGGATCTGGAAACAGAGCTCCACATGCGCGTAGTTGGACAGGAGGAGGCGATCAGCGCCATTTCCGATGCCATCCGCCGCAGCCGTGCCGGACTTCAAGATGTCCGTCGTCCGATTGGATCCTTCATCTTTCTTGGGACAACCGGAGTGGGAAAGACTGAATTGGCCAAAGCCCTTGCTGAATTTCTGTTCAACAACGAGAACAGTATGGTGCGGATCGACATGTCGGAGTACCAGGAGCGCCACACGGTAAGCCGCCTGATCGGAGCGCCTCCGGGGTATGTGGGATATGATGAGAGTGGTCAGCTCACGGAAGCCGTCAGGCGGAAGCCCTATTCTGTTGTCCTTCTGGATGAGATCGAAAAAGCCCATCCCGATGTCTTCAATATCCTGCTGCAAGTTTTAGATGACGGCCGTCTCACTGACAATAAGGGACGTACGGTCGATTTCAAGAACACTATCATCATCATGACCTCCAATATTGGGTCGCATATTATCCAGGAGAACCTGGAGAAGGTGAACAAGAACAACCGCGAAGAGATCCTGAATGATACCCGCAAACAGGTATTCGATTTGTTGAAGAAGACTATCCGTCCCGAATTCCTGAACCGGGTCGACGAAATCATCATGTTTCAGCCGCTCACCAAAGAGGAGATCATGGATGTAGTGAAGCTTCAGTTGGGAATTGTTGAGAAAATGCTGGAAAAGAACAATATTCGGCTATCAGCCACCGACAAAGCGATTGAATATATTGGTAATATCGGCTTTGACCCTCAATACGGCGCCCGGCCGATCAAACGGGTTCTCCAGAAACAGATCCTGAACGAGCTCTCCAAGATGATCCTCCAGGGAAAAGTGGACAAAGATTCGGAGATCGTTGTGGATGTGAATGACGGGGCACTGGTGTTTGAGAACCGATGATATCTGCGATACACGAGTCTACAGGGGCGGGTTTGGAACCCCACCCACGGTAGTGTCTGCAGGGGCGGGTTTGGAACCCCACCCACGGTAGTGTCTGCAGGGGCGGGTTTGGAACCCGCCCCTACATAAAAAATTATTACTTTTGACCATACATTAACAATGATTGCATGGACCCAAAACCCTCTCCCTCTGCCGTCTCCCGCCGCGATGCCCTCAAATGGATGGGTGTTGCCATCGGGGCCAGCTTTTTCCCTTTTTCTTCATGGGCAACCGATGAAATGGGTTATCCCATCATCCTGCCTGATAATCCCAAGCATGTCAAACTCAAAAAGCCGATTACTGCTATCACCTGCGGTGCCGGTGCAAGGGGGAATGTATATGGCAACTATGCCATCAAGTATCCCGACCAGCTAAAGATCGTTGGGGTGGCGGAACCAATTCCTTTAAGGATTGAGCGGTATTCAACCAAACATAGCATCCCGAAAGAGAACCAGTTCGTCACCTGGGAGCATGTCTTCAACCAGCCGAAGTTCGCCGATGCTATTATTGTGACCACTCCGGATGCCTTGCATTACGGACCTTGCATGCAGGCGTTGAAGATGGGTTATGATGTACTGCTGGAGAAACCGATCTCCCCTTCCGAACAGGAGTGCCGGGATATCCTGGAGCTTACCAAAAAAACCGGACAGATTGTGGCAGTCTGTCATGTACTTCGTTATGCCCCCTATTTCATCAAACTCAGAGAGTTGATGCAGCAAGGAGACATCGGAGAAATCATCAGCATTCAGCACATGGAGCCAATCCAGCATATCCATATGAGCCACTCCTATGTACGCGGCAACTGGCACAATTCAAAAGAGTCCACACCCATCATCCTGGCAAAGTCATGCCACGATCTTGATATTCTCAGATGGATGATCGGGAAACCTTCCCTGAAAATCCAGGCATTCGGGGATTTGAAGTGGTTTACCAAAGAAAATGCACCGGAGGGATGGACAGCCCGCTGTGCTGACGGATGCAAAGCCAGGCGGAAATGTCCGTACGAGGCAGAAAAGATATATACTCCAACAAGTGGCTGGAATTATGTGTTTGATTTACCGGATGACCCGAATGAGGTCCCCAAAGCTATCCGCCAGGCTTTGGAAACAACAAATTATGGCCGGTGTGTATACAACATGGACAATGACCAGTGCGATCACTATATTGCCAGCATCCAATTTGATGATAGCGTAACTGCTGCTTTCAGCATGGAAGCCTTCACCCCCTGGGGTGGAAGGCGCACCCGGGTAATGGGTAGCATGGGATTCATTGAAGGTGACATGTCAAAATTCACGATTTACGATTTCCAGACGAACAAATCGGAAACCATGCTGGCCAGTGAGCTGAATTCGAACCCCTCCAGCAAGTCGGGCCATGGCGGCGGCGACTGGCGACTGGTAGCCGACTGGCTCCAGGCCATTTACCAGCGGGACCCCGATCTGCTTACTTCCACCATTGACCAATCCATCGAAAGCCACATCATGGGCTTTATGGCGGAGAAGAGCAGGCTGAACGGGACAGTGGAGGATGTTGTGGTTTAGAGAGGTAGGGAAATAGAACACGGATCTCTTATCAGTGTCAATCCGTGTTTTCCGTGTGATCTGTGTTCCATTGGAAAGAAGCGAGGTAGCGAGGTAGCGAAATGATATAGCTCAGGGCTCAGAGCTCAAAAATTATTCATACCTTAGTGAACTGTTTTCCATAAACATCCTGCATGGAATCTAAACCCGTCTCCATTGTCTTTGCCGAGCTTCCGGGTTTCACCGGGTTAGCCGGCGACCTCCCTGTCAGAGAGTTCCAGGAGCTCCTGACCGGACTCCATGATCTGGTCCATGCCACTACCCGGGTTCACCATGGCAGGCTGACTTCCTTTTCAGGCGACGCCTTCCAGGTGCTCTTTTCAACAGGAAAAACCGAGACGAATCATACCATTGAAACGGTCCTGGAGTTCCGGGAAAGACTGGAAACATTTTTGGTTGAGAAGAATCTGCACACAGATGCCGGCTGCAAGGCAGGCATCGCATCAGGTCTGGCAACAGTGGCGGAGATTGGATCGGGAGCGGACAAAAGGTTTACGGTCATGGGACAGGCCGTACAATTTGCAAACCGCTTGTGTGAATGTGCCGAACCTGGTCAGATGCTGGTGAATGGGGATGTATTCACCGTGTCGAAAGACCAGTTTGAATTCAGCAAACTGGAGCCAATCCCACTGAGGGGATTAAAGGAAGCCCTGCCGGTATACGAACTGCTCGGAAGAAAACGGAAGAAAGTCTTTCCAGAAACCCGGCAGGAGCGGAAGATCGCCTCGGTGATGGTCGGACGGGAAGCGGAGTTCCGTATGCTTGAGGAGCAGGTACACAACCTGTTGAACGGACAGGGAGCGATTATCAATCTCGTGGGAAAGCCTGGGATCGGAAAATCAAGGCTGATCGCCGAGCTCAAAGCCCAGGAGTGGATCCGGAAAGCAGTGCTGCTGGAGGGTCGGGCGCAATCGATGGGACGGAACCTCAGCTTTCATCCCCTCATCTACATCCTGAAAACCTGGGCAGGCATCCTGGAAGAGGATCCTGCCTGTGTGGCCATGAGCAAATTGCATGATTCCATTCAGCGGGTGACCAAAGAGCAGGCCAGCGAGATATTCCCCTTCATCGCCACCATGATGGGGTTGCCTCTGGAAGGAAAGCACCGCGAACGGGTGTCCGGCATTGAAGGGGAACCGCTGGAAAAACTGATCCTGAAGAACCTGCGCAATCTCCTGGACAGCGCAGCCGCCGTCAGGCCCCTGGTCATCCTGCTCGAAGACCTCCACTGGGCCGACCGCTCCTCCATCCTCTTCCTCGAATCCCTGTTCCGGATGGTCCGTCAGCACCCGATCCTGTTCATCAACATCTTCCGGCCCGGGTACGAAGAGACAGGCGATTACCTGCTGAAATACCTGAAAGAGCAGTTGCCGGATCATCATTCAATGCTGACTCTGGAACCCCTGAACGAAAGCGAATCCGGGGAGTTGATCAGGAATCTGCTGAACCTGACCATACTTCCGGCTGGAGTCAATGACCTGATCATCCGGAAAACAGAAGGCAACCCCTTCTTCATCGAAGAGGTCATCCGTAGTTTCATTGATTCGGGGATCGTGGAGATCCATGAGAATGCATTCCGGGTTACCGACAGGATCCATGAGGCAGACATCCCGGCCAGCATCAACGAGGTGATCCTGGCCCGTATCGACAAGCTGGATGAAAAGACCCGTGAACTGCTGAAGACCGCTTCGGTCATCGGCCGAAACTTTTACTTCAAAGTACTGGAAGAGGCGGCCGACACCATCAGCGAACTTGACGAACGGCTGGAGTACCTGAAAGAGGTGCAGTTGATCAGTGAAAGCAAACAAAAAGAGGAGATCGAGTACCTGTTCAGACATGCCCTGGCACAGCAGGCTACCTATGAGTCCATCGTACTGAATTCAAAAAAAGAATTGCACCTGAAGATTGCCCGATCCATTGAGAAGGTCTTTGCCGGAAACCTGCCCGAGTTTTACGGCACGCTGGCGTATCATTATGAGAAGGCGGAGAATTGTGAGAAAGCGGGGGAATACCTCGTAAAAGCTGGTGATGAGGCAATGCGGACAGCGGCCATTTCTCAGGCCATTGATTTTATTCAACACGCCCTGGCTGTTTTCTCTTTGCACCGGTCGCCTGCAATGATGAACATCAATGTGGAGGAGATTTATTTCAAACTGGGATATGCACTCCATGCCAGGGGACTGAACAAAGAAGCCATAAAAGCGATTGACAAAGCGCTGGAACTTTACGGATACAGGATTCCTTCAAACAAGTTCCATCTGATAATCCTTTTCATCATGAATTTCATCTTTTTTCTAGTGGCGGTTCATTACCCGATGTACTATTTTAAATGTCCTCCTTCAGCCGTAACTGATGCGGTGTTCCGTTTGGCTCACCTGAGGGCTGTAGCCCTGTCCATGCTAAATCCCAAACGTTTCTTCATTGAAACATTCTACTTCGCACGCATGCTTACTTTATACGATCTGGCAAGAAGTCAAATGGCAGCATCCCTTTTTACCGGATTCAGCGTCTTCTTTTTCTGGACCGGGATATCTTTGAAGATCAGTGAACGCATCCTGCACATAGCAAAAAGATTTGCACATCCTGGCGATATTCAAACATATCTGAAATACAGGTACCTGAAGAAAATGCACGAGTATCATGTTGGTCTGATCCAACAGGATGAAGATCGTGATCAGATCATCCTGAAAGCGACAGACCAGGGCGCTTGTTGGGAGGCGGTCACCTATTTGCTTTTTTCAGGTTTCGGGTTGGCTGATTCCGGCAAAAAAAAAGATTGCAGCCTGATTGCAGAACAACTTTTAAGGGTGGCTGATACCTTTGAAAATACACATGCACGGATTCAGTACTTTAGGTACCTCTCCTATGTTTTCGTGAAATTCAGGGAAGTTGACACTTCGATCGACCTGTTGAAGGAAGCTGCAAACATCCCGGAAAAAAATGAATTTCCAGCTCTGATTGCGGTGATCCATTCAAACCTCTCAGCCCTTTATTCGTTCAGGACAGATTTGCCTAAAGCCCGGGAGTCACTTCTTTTTGCTGAAAGAGAGTCAGATATGATCAGAACTTCTAAACCTTTTTACAGTTCATTCCTGATGGCAAAGGTCCGGTATTATTTAGTGGTTCTCAAACAGGAGGTCCATTCACCGGAAATCACTCCAAAACACCTCACAATAGCAATCAGAGAATTATTGGTCACTGCTAAAAAGTTCAGGGGGATCCTTCCGGAAGCCATGCTTCTTAAGTCACAGGTGGATCAGTTCCTGGGCAACCGAAAGCGGGCAGTTAAAACACTGGAAAAAGCGTTTCTCCTGGCTAAGAATAGCGGGGCGTATCTTGAGTTATCCCGTATCTGTTTTGAATTGGGCAAGTATCTCGCTGACCCAAATTCAGGCAGACACTCCCGCCTTGAGGTCTCTTCGGCAGAGCTTCTGAGTAAAGCAGAAGAAATGTTTGAAGAGATGAACATGCAGTGGGATCTGGAAGAGTTTCGGAACTTTAAAAACAGGTCAAAACAGACGAATATCCACGGGGTAGTTGGTTAACCAAACAATCGGACGGACGGAATTGCCCAGGACCATTTCCCGAAGGGTTCTATCTTGTTTCCACGATAAATGACGAATCCTCCCAGCCATTCTGCCGAAGCAGCTTCAGCAAGCCGGTTTAAATTTGTAAAATCAGATGCTGAAACAGTGTCGCGGTTTTTCACCTCAAAACCCAGGATCCCATGCTTCGTTTCCAGCAGAAAATCGATTTCCATCCCCGACCGTGTACGATAGAAACTCAGTTTCGCTTCGGCTCTGGTCGACCGGATAAACTTCATCAACTCCGATGCGATATAATTCTCATATAGCTGGCCGTTATCAAGGTCAAACCCCAATCCCGAAAGATGGCGTAGCAACCCGTTGTCAAACCAGTACAATTTTGGAGTTTTGACGAGACTGCTTGTCAGGTTCTTATGAAAAGGCTGGAGCAGGAATGTCTGGTAAGAGATCCGCAGGTATTCCATATACCGCCTTGCCGTCTCAATTCCGATGCCTGCATCTTTTGCCAGTTCAGTGTAGGAGAGCAGATTGGCTGCCCGTAAGGCCGAAATTTGCTGAAACTTCCGGAATGGTTTCAAATCATGCAGGCTGGCCAAATCAGCCAGGTCACGTTCGAGGTAGGCCATCGCATAATCATTCAACCAGAATCTTCTGTTCTGCACGGTATCGATATGGATCACCGGAGCCATTCCTCCCCAGGTAGTGAGCCATGATTCTGCAGCTTTTGCCTGATCCCAATCCTTCCCCATGAGGACTGATCCCTGGGTTTCCAGTATCTTTTCCGGGTTCCCGGATGAAATCAGGTTAAAGAGAAGCATCGATTCAAGAGCTATGCCTCCGGGATTGATCAACTCTACCAGCATGAATGGGAACAGCTCGCGCAAGGTCACTCTACCGGCCAGAGTTTCCTGGATATTCTTTAATAGCAGGATTTGAGAGGAACCTGTCAGCACAGAAAATTTCACTCCGCCATCATCAAATGCAAACTTGATTTTATCAAACAGTCCGGGTTCTTTCTGAATTTCGTCTATAACAGCAACCCCGACTTCACGCGCCCA
>Ga0351875_1178_pt1 | contig 12574 bp, 11 predicted proteins | sample BONcelFGM3001C14_FD_206784 | JGI IMG/M metagenome (GOLD analysis project Ga0351875, IMG submission 206784) | Enriched cells from coal bed in the Powder River Basin, Montana, United States - BONCAT cells FGM rep3 HSBNCT.FGM.300.1.C14 ... | reverse complement strand
GAAGAAAGAAATAAAACCTGATGCCGCCAATTATAGATGATACTGATTTCATTAAAAAAAATAAATCAATTGAATTTCCAATTATTCCAACAAAACATACTGAAGTTGTACATATTTTAAAAGTATTTACAAAATTTTAACAAATGGAGGTTCAGTTGGAAAGTTCCATGAATTAGTGTTCCATTCTGATTCATAAACTTTAACGATTTCAAAAACCTCTATTGAATAACAACGATAATCATTCTCCAATAAATGTGGTGATTGTGAAGTTTTCATTCACCACTTTTAGTGTAGTTAAAAAAACTTTATCAAAACTATCACGAGTTTCTCCATGAAATCAAGAATGTACTTCGTAATACCGGCACTGCTTATTATTTCATCATTAGGTATAATTCTTCAGAACATAAATCCGGTAAAAATTGATTTTATTCATAACCGAATAAAGAAGCAAGCAAAGGGTCCCGATTTGCGTCCATCTGAATGGAGCTGGATACAAAGAACTTATCCTCATTACCAATATGATGAAGATGTATATAGAAATGCTTTTGCGCAAAAAAGAGTGATGATGAATGAGTTAAATGCTGATTATATAAGAAAAGGAAAAACTATACCTAAGTGGGAATTTGCGGGACCGATGAACATAGGGGGAAGAGTCGTTGATATAGAGTTTAACCCATTGGACCCGAATATTGTTTATGCAGGGGCATCAACGGGTGGAGTTTTTAAATCGACTGATATGGGAAATACATGGTTTCCAATTTTTGATTCTTCCCCTAATATTAATATAGGCGATATCGCTGTTGATCCGGTTAACCCGAATATCATTTATGTTGGGACAGGAGAAGCTAATGGCGGGCATAACAATTTCCCCGGTGAAGGAATTTATAAATCAACTGATGCAGGCAATACATGGGCACTAAAAGGTCTGGAACAAACTGTTTCAATTGGAAGAATTATTGTTGATCATGCAAATCCTCAAAATATTTATGTCGCAGCAGTTGGATCTTATTTCAGTCCAAATCCCGAAAGAGGGATTTATAAAAGTACTGACAGTGGTGAAACATGGTTTAAATCATTATTTGTTTCTGATTCGACCGGTGGAATTGATTTAGTAATGGATCCGAATGATTCCAATTTTTTAATGGCTGCAATGTGGGAGCGTGTGAGACGACCACTCACATCCCGGCTATATGGTCCTTCGAGTGGAATTTATACAACCTCCAATGGTGGAATAAGCTGGCAAAAACTTGGCCAAACAAATGGATTACCAACTGGTACTAATATCGGTAGAATTGGACTGACAATGAGTTTATCCGATCCAAATATCGTTTATGCGTTGTATAACAATGGAAGTACATACACCGGATTTTATAAAACGACAAATAAAGGTTTAAATTGGGTAAACTCTGACCCGTCTTCAGGAATTTCTGAAGGGACTTCAAATTTTTCGTGGTACTTCGGTCAAACAAGAGTTAATCCAACAAATCCGAGTATTGTATATGCTCTTGATGTTGCGTTTATGCGGTCAACAAATAGTGGAACGAGTTGGCCTATCATATATGGAACTATCAGTGGTCCACAGCAACTTCATGTCGATCATCATGCTTTAGCTTTTCATCCGACAAATTCGAATTATTTATTAAGCGGTAATGATGGTGGAATTAATATTTCAACAGATGCAGGTGTAACATGGTCTGATAGAATTCATCTTCCGGCTACTCAATTTTATGAAATTGGTCTTGATTATCTAAATCCACATCGACTTTATGGCGGAACTCAAGACAATAACACGATAAGAACCCTAACCGGAAATTTTGATGATTGGGATAGAATTTTGGGTGGCGATGGTTTTTACGTAACAGTCGATTATACGAATTCAAATATAATTTATGCAGAATCACAATTTGGTAATCTTGGGAAGTCAACGAACGGAGGAGCTAATTTTTCTTGGGCAATGCAGGGTATAAATACATCAGAGCCAACAAATTGGTCAACTCCGGTAGTTATGGATCCAAACCATAATAATGTGCTTTATTATGGAACTAACAGAATTTATAAAACCACCGATGCCGCCTCTTCTTGGACTGCAATCAGTCCAAATCTTACAAACAGCGACGGAACTTTGAGATTGGGGACAATTACCACAATTGCAGTCGCTCCATCAAACTCAAATAATATTTATGTTGGGACAGATGATGCTAATGTTTGGGTGTCTATCGATAATGGTGGGAACTGGACAAAAATTTCCACCCCCGCTTTACCTCAAAGATGGATTACGCGGGTTGTTGTTGATCCTAATGCCGAGAATATTTTGTACGTAACATATTCAGGGTTAAAGTGGCACGACCCTCAGCCTCATGTGTTTAAGACCACCAATTATGGTAATAACTGGACTGACATAAGCAGTAATTTGCCGGATGCTCCGGTAAATGCTTTTGCGGTTGATAATAATAATCCACAGCGACTTTATCTTGGAAATGATATTGGTGTTTTTTATTCACAAAATGGTGGTGTCTCATGGAATGTTCTTGGAACAGATATCCCCTCTGTTGTAATTAATGATATGAAAATTCATCCTGTTACTAATGAACTTATACTTGGTACACACGGTCGTTCAATGTACAAAATTAATATTGATAGTATCACGACATCTATAGGAAATTTAGGTTCGGGTATTCCGGAAGGATTTTCATTAAATCAAAATTATCCGAATCCGTTTAATCCATCCACCACAATAAAGTATTCTATTCCCTTTGTAAGCCAGGTAAAATTGAAGGTGTATGATTTATTAGGAAATGAAATTGCTATTCTTATTGATAAGGTTTTAACTAAAGGCGAACATAGTTTCAAATTTGAGAACTCAAACTTATCAAGCGGTGTATATATCTATAAACTTGAATCAAAATCATCGGTTGGCAAATTTCAACTTTCAAAGAAGATGTTGATTTTAAAATAATTGGGATGATTTTCAGATAGAATGAGAATTTAAGAAACTCAATTTAGCGAGACTTGAGGGAATCCGATTTTCGCAGTATTATGGAAATTCAATTTAAAGATATCAAACTTGATATAATCATAAATTGGAAATTGGCTTATTAGGTCTGCAACCTGTTCTTCAGATTCAGCAGATGCTACTATCCATAATTTACGTCTATCCAGAGCAAGGGAATAGGTACGTATCTTTCCCAACTGAAAGAGTCTGTCCACCGCCACTCTTTGATGGGGAATTTTCGAAACAAATTCTTCACCCAAATCAAAAGGGAGGTCAATTTCTATCATATAATCAAACATATTCATAAATTCCATTTTTCTTGCCTTAAAATAAACTTTATCTCACTAAAAAAGTAGTGTCAAATAATTCCGCCTTCTACTTTCTTAAACAGACTTAAACTCTTAAAAGTTTCCTTAATTGATTGTCGAATAAATTTGTTTTTTATTTAGCTTATTGACTAATCAATAGATTTTATTACTTTTCGCATTGTAACAAAAAAGGAGCATGATATGGAATCAGGCTCAATAAATTTTTTAGCGGTTGTGGTAACATCGTTAACTACATTTACAATCGTGAGTCTTTGAAAATAATTTTTAATCATTTATAACTTTAAACTTGAAGGTTTTACAACAAATGAGAATAAAGCTATTAATTTTTTTCATCCTTCTTTTCTCAGTAATAACTGAAGTTCATTCTCAGCAACAATTTAAAAACGTTGGCGACTTATATCTTGAAAATGGTTCTAATTTAAAAAACTGTTCCGTTGGTTACAGAACATTTGGAAATCTTAATTCAGATTCTTCAAATATTGTCCTTTATTTATCATGGTTTGGTGGGACTTCAGAGCAGTTGGGAAGATTATTAGGAAAAAATAGTTTTATCGATTCAACTACATACTTTGTAATTACTATTGACGCTCTCGGAAATGGAATATCTACTTCCCCATCAAATTATGAAGGCAATTTTCCTGATATCACAATGCGTGACATGGTTAATTCGCAAAAGAAATTAATGGAGTTTCTTGGAATAACTCAAGTCCATGCAATAGTTGGCGGTTCGATGGGAAGTATGCAGGTTTTCGAATGGTTGGTGGCTTATCCTACATTCATGAAAAAAGCTATTCCTTATGTAAGCACACCAAAACTTTCGACTTATGATCTTGTTTTGATGAATTTGCAAAAACAAATTATTGAGTCCGGGTTGAAATACGGAACTCCCGATAAAGAAATCGCAACTGCATTAAACTTATTCACCGCATCATTCGGGCGCACTCCAGAAAAAGTTAACAGTATGATACCTTATGACAGTTCATCAAATTATATTAAGTCAATGTTTAGAGATATATCGAAAACCTTTACAATCCCAAATTATCTAACACAACTTAAAGCAATGATGAGTCAGAATATTTACCGCCATTTTGATAATTCGATGGATGCCGCCGCTAAAGCGATTAAAGCAGATGTTCATATAATAGTTTCTAAAACTGACTTATTAATAAATCCGCAATCATCAATTGAAATTGCGAAACTCATGAATTGCGAAATCACTATTCTTGAAAACAACTGTGGACATCTCGCCCCCGGCTGCGAACTTAAACGAAGTTCGAAGATTATTGCAGATTTTTTAGAGAAGTAAATTTTGGAAATGAAAAGACTGCCTCATCGAGGTAGTCTTTTCTTATTTTCCCTGGAGGTCGAGAAGTGGTTCTCGACATTCGGGTGAATTTTCTATAGAATGTCCAATTTCTAAAATGTAGGGAACGGTCGCGACCGTTCCCTACAAAAATAAATCATAAAGCCTAGGTTACTGACAGCCGTGGGACTATACAACGGTTCTTCTTCATTTCAACAATATCATTTTTTTTATGTCGGTAAATACAGGCTCTTTTTTTCCGTTTATTACTTGAAGTTTATAGATGTAAATACCAGTTGCTATATCGTTATTATAACCCGTTGACCATTCAGGTATTTCACTTTTTCCTTTTCCTCTCGAATCAAATTCTTTTTCGTAATATCCTCTCTCTTGCCAACCCTCTAAACACATGGAAACTAATAGAACTGCATGTACAAGTTTCGATAAAATATGCTGTTTTGAGTGCGTGTTATACTTTAGATTTATGTTTATATATAATATATAATGAGCATTATATCTTATACAATGGGAGTTATACCTTATATAACGGTCTCTATATCTTATATAATGGGTTCAATACCTTATATAACGGACGTTATATCTTATATAATGGCTGTTATATTTTATATAATTGACGTTATATCTTATATAATAGGCTCGATACCTTATATAATGGGCTGACAATTAAGCATTTTGGAGCTTATTGATTGTCTTTTGCCTTAAAAGGTTAGTTAAGCAATGTGAAACCGGAGCCTCCGATGGCTGAATTTCCGCTACCATCCTCTCAGGTTAGGGGAAATTTGGAATTTCTCTAATCCCCTGTCGAGAAATGGTTCTCGACAGCCGTGGGAATGCAGTCTTTTCTAAGTTTTCAATTGTTCTTGAGTATTATCTCTTTAACAGTTTTTACCCAAAGTGGATCATCGTTTAAGCTTTCTACAAGCTGAACTTTTTCTCCGCCATGTTCTTCGAACAATTCTTGATATTCCAACCCAATTTCGATTGTTGTTTCAAGACAATCAGCAACAAAAGCAGGACTAAAAACTAACAATCTCTTTGCCCCCTTTTTTGCCAACTCAATAACAACTTTATCAGAGAAGGGTTCTAACCAATTTTTGTCTAATCTTGACTGAAAGCAAACTGTATATTTTTCTTTTGGGATAAATAATCTTTCGGCAATTAAACGGGTGGTAGCATAACAGGCAGCTTTGTAGCAATATTTATTTTCATGAGTTATTTCGGTTTCACAATTATGGTCGCTACATGGTTCACCATCTTCATAAACTTTATCAACCTGTCTAATAGGAAGTCCGTGGTAACTGAATAATATATGATCATACTCACGGTGAGGATATTTTTTCCCTTTTTCTACAAAAGCATTAATAAAATTTTCATCATCGTAAAACTGATTTACAAAAACTATTTCCGGAATTACCCACCAATCTTTAACTATTTTCATAACTTTTTCAAAAACCGAACCGGTTGTTGCAGATGCATAATGCGGGAAAAGCGGAAGAACAATAATTTTCTTGTATTGCTTTTTTTTCATTTTAGCCAAAATCATATCCATTGATGGATTTTGATAACGCATCGCAAGCTCAACATCAAAATTATTTCCGAGTACTTCTTGAACTTTTTCTTGAAGACTAAGACTATATAGTAAAAGCGGTGAGCCTTCTTTTGTCCATAATTTTTGATATATTTTTGCTGATTTTGGTGCACGGAAAGGGACGATAATTAAATTGACCAAAATCATTCTTAACAACGTAGGAATATCAATCACACGCGGATCATTTAGAAACTCCGACAAATATCTTCTAACATCCTTGACAGACGAGCTGTCCGGAGTACCTAATTGAACTAATAAAACACCAATATCTGCTTTCATTTTCACCTAAGATTCTTTATTGTTTTGGAAACAAAGATAGAAGTTCTGATTCAGTTTTAAAAGGAAACTATTTTTGTATCGGCGGGACTTTATAATAGTTTTTTTACTTTAAGTTGTTCGACCAAATAATCATATCCCAAAAACTGAATTCCATCCCAACCCATATTTTTAGCTCCTTCTACATATTCAAGAACGTCATCTATAAAAATGTGTTCTTCTGAAGGACGGTTTGTATATTTTTCAACTTCCAAATAAATTGCCCGCTCAGGTTTAACTGCTTTTACTTCGTGTGAAAGGATTAGTTTGTCGAAGTAATTTATAAATGAATAATTTTCCCAGCCATATTTTTTGTGGATTCCGTTAGTGTTGGAGAGAAGAACAAGTTTAAATTTTTCTTTTAGAATCGGAAGTAGTTCGATAACATTTTCATTTATTGTGAAGATTTCAGAGTAATATTTGCAAAAAGTTTCGCCATCAATTTTGTAATTTATTGTTTCAAGCATCAAATTAATGAAATCTTCTTCTTCGATTAATCCTTTTTCAAAATTACGATGGATTTCATAATGTGATTGATAATATTCTGCGAAACGCTGTCCGAGTCCTAATTCAATAACTTCTAATTTGTTTATCATAATTTGATAATTAAACGGTATCAACACATTACCAAGGTCAAAAACAACAACTGATATTTTATTCATTTATTCTTCCGAAAGAAAGACTATCAGAGTAACTCCATTTTATCACTATACGATTTTCAGTAGTGATGAGTTTCTCTGATAGTCTTATTTTTTTCAATACCGATTATTTTTTATTAAAAATCTCGTCCGCAATGCCTTTATTGACCATAATGCCGGTTACATCGAAATCAAGTTTCATCCCTCCGGCTGCTTGAGTTAGTTTGAATGGATATTTCACCCCTTCAACATCACGATAATCTGAGTAATCAATTGTAACATCAATTGTCCCTTGCGGTGAACTTATTGATTTTGTTTCACGAATTTTCAAATAATTTTCAGCATCAAAGAATTGTACAATTATAGTACCGGAAGGCAAAATCATTTTAACTTTATAGGCATCTTTGTCATTTATTTTTTGTGTACCTGCGAGTTCCAATTTTACACCAAACTCCATCCAATTAGCGAGGAAATGAAGTGATGCTTCAATTTTTAACATTTCAAGTTCGTCCCCAACAATATCTCCACTACCCATAAATGATTGTTGATATCCTTTTGTCCCATCATAAACCATGAAAGTTTCTTGTCCGGAAAATGAAGTCGACTGTAAATATTTATTCGTTGCTTTTTGGTAAACCGTTATATCAATATTGAAATCCTGGAAAGTTGCACTCATAAGAGTTGTTCTGTCAATCACTTTTAATAAAACTTCTTTGCCACCGATAGCCGTCAAATATTTTGCAAAGATATCTTCTGCAGTAATTCCATCTATGACTGTTGTTGTAGATGAATCAGCTATCAATTGATTATCTATTTCCGAATTTCCATTTGCTATTATATTAACGAATAACAAATTCGATAGGATTAAAAGCATACCAAAAAAATTCATTTTCATAATTCTTCCTTTTGTTTTATTAAATTTTATGTGTGGGGGGAAAATAATGAATTTTATTCCATGTAAAAACCTTGATATTTATTAAATGTGATTTTAGATTTGGATTTATTCCGTTTATCACATTTAAATAATACTCCTTAATTAAAAGCTACTAAATACCGGAAAATTAATTTAATTTTAGATTCTTCATTAATAATCGGAGTTCAACTAATGATTTTCAGATTTTCAATTTATTTCGTTATTCTCTTCCTGTTTTCCGCACCATTGAAAAAAAGGCTATAAACAGATTAAAATGTAAAGAAATTTCAAAAAATGGGTGTCCCGCGTTATATTTGTAGATGTTTTTGCGAAAGAAGAAAAATAAATCAGGTAGTATCTCAATACAAATTATCTCAAAATCAAGAGGATACTATAAAGTATTAAAAACAATAGGATGTGGAAAAACAGAACAAGAGGTTCAAAAATTAATTTATTTAGGGAAACAAGAAATTGAGCGACTAAGTAATCAGATAAAATTATTTGTATCAGAAACAGACACAGTAGTTGAAGAACTATTTTCCAGAATCAGCAATTCAAGCATAAGAACAGTAGGGGGCGAAATTATTTTTGGTAAAATCTATGATCATATTGGATATAATCAAATTAATGAAGACTTATTCCGTCATTTAGTAATAGCTCGCCTAGCATATCCTTTAAGTAAATTAAAGACCATTGATTATCTCTATCGTTATCAAGGTGTTTCAATTGATATTGATACGGTATATCGATTTTTGGATAAACTCAACAACCGCATAAAAGACCAAGTTGAACAAATAAGTTATAATCATACAAAAAAGATTTTAGGGAAAATAAGTGTGGTCTTTTACGATATGACAACCTTATATTTTGAGGCAAGTGATGAAGATGATTTACGGAAGATCGGGTTCGGCAAAGATGGTAAAACTCAAAATCCTCAGATATTTATTGGTTTGTTAGTAGGCATAGGGGGCTATTCAATAGGTTACGATGTTTTTGAAGGAAATATATACGAAGGACATACTTTAATTCCTTTTCTTGAAAAGATAAGTAAGAAGTTTGATATTGAAAAACCGGTTGTTGTTGCAGACAGTGGGTTACTTTCGAAGAATAATATAACCGCATTAGAAGATGGGGGTTATGAGTATATCATTGGGGCAAGATTAAAAAATGAACCGACAGTAATGATAAAGAAAATTACAGAAGTTGAATTAAAAAACGGAGAATATAAAAATATATTAAAGCCCAATGGACAAAGACTAATTGTTAGTTTTTCAGAGAAAAGAGCAAGGAAGGATGCTCATAATCGCAAAAGAGGTATTAAGCGATTAGAGAAAAGTATAACCTCAGGGAAATTAACAAAGTCCAACATTAACAATAGAGGGTATAATAAATTTTTGAAACTACAAGGTGAACTATTAGTAAAAATAGATCACGACAAAATAGAAAAAGATACAATTTGGGATGGACTCAAGGGATATGTAACAAATTCAAAGCTCTCAGAAATAGAAATAATCGAAAATTATAAAAACCTATGGTACATTGAGAAAGCATTTAGAATATCTAAAACAGATTTGAGAATACGCCCTATTTACCATAGACTGCAAAGCAGAATAGAAGCTCATATCTGTATTTCATTTGTAGCATATACTATTTATAAAGAACTTGAGCGAGTTTTATATAAGGAAAAATCTAGTCTTTCAGTTAAGAAAGCTGTAGAACTGACCCATAATATGTATGAAATAACCTACGTTTTGCCTGAATCAAAGCATACTAAATCAATATTATTAAAAATGGATGAGAAACAAGTTGAATTATACAAGATTGTTCTTCAAAATTTCTGAGGGTGTCCCAATACTGAAAACAGGACCTGCGAGTTCCAATTTTACACCAAACTCCATCCAATTAGCGAGGAAATGAAGTGATGCTTCAATTTTTAACATTTCAAGTTCGTCCCCAACAATATCTCCACTACCCATAAATGATTGTTGATATCCTTTTGTCCCATCATAAACCATGAAAGTTTCTTGTCCGGAAAATGAAGTCGACTGTAAATATTTATTCGTTGCTTTTTGGTAAACCGTTATATCAATATTGAAATCCTGGAAAGTTGCACTCATAAGAGTTGTTCTGTCAATCACTTTTAATAAAACTTCTTTGCCACCGATAGCCGTCAAATATTTTGCAAAGATATCTTCTGCAGTAATTCCATCTATGACTGTTGTTGTAGATGAATCAGCTATCAATTGATTATCTATTTCCGAATTTCCATTTGCTATTATATTAACGAATAACAAATTCGATAGGATTAAAAGCATACCAAAAAAATTCATTTTCATAATTCTTCCTTTTGTTTTATTAAATTTTATGTGTGGGGGGAAAATAATGAATTTTATTCCATGTAAAAACCTTGATATTTATTAAATGTGATTTTAGATTTGGATTTATTCCGTTTATCACATTTAAATAATACTCCTTAATTAAAAGCTACTAAATACCGGAAAATTAATTTAATTTTAGATTCTTCATTAATAATCGGAGTTCAACTAATGATTTTCAGATTTTCAATTTATTTCGTTATTCTCTTCTCTTCTATTTTCTATTCGCAGAATTTTTCTATTAACGGGAAAATTTTTGATAAAACTACCAAATCCCCTTTAACTTATGCTAATATTAGAATTGCCGGAACTTCAACCGGAACGGCAACCAACCGCGAAGGTTTATTTGAATTTCGATTACCTAAAGGGAAGTATAAATTTATTTCTTCATTTATCGGTTATGTTTCCGATACAATTACAGTTACAGTAAATGAAAATATTGATGGATTAAAGATTGAGCTAATTGAGTCAATTGTAAATCTTAAAGAAGTGATTGTTATACCGGGAGTAAATCCCGCACTTGCAATAATTGAAAAGGCAATCAAACGTAAAAATGAAAGGAACCAGCTGCTCAATTCTTATACATTAAATGCTTATACCAAAGGGATAATCAAAACTACTGAGGAGTTTCGTGCACAGGGAAATAGTGCAACAATCAGTTTAGGAAATGACACTTCGGCATTGAAAATCACCGGACTTCTTGAAAATCAAAGTACCGGATTTTATAAAAAGCCAAACAAATATAAAGAACAAATTTTGGCGCGGAAACAAAGCTCGAACTTCCCCTCATCAATAAATACATTAACCGGAGGGAGAATAATTCAAAACTTTTATTCCGATGATATTCAGTTTTTTGGAAATGATTTACCGAGTCCGCTTTCGGATAATTCACTTTCATATTATTTCTTTTATATTGATGATACCGTCTCAATTAATAATCATCCGGTTTACAAAATCAAAATGACTCCGGAGCGTGAGATTGACCCCGGTTTTACAGGCGATATTTACATTTCTGCCGTGACCTTCGATTTGCTGCAAGTAAATTTAGAATTGAATCGTGCTGCTAATACGGGTGGATTATTGGATACGATTAAAATCTACCAGCAATTTTATCCGTTTGAAAATGATATTTATATGCCTGTTGATTATCATTTGATTATCACCGCAAATGTATTGGGACTTATAAAACTCGGTTTCGAAATAAGCACAATAATGTATGACTATAAAATTAATGAGCCGATTGAAGATGATTTTTTCGACAGAGCAATTCTTACGGTTTTTCCCGATGCAGATAAAAAGGATTCAACTTATTGGTTTTCGATGCAGAGAATACCCAATACTTCCGATGAACTAAAGGCTTATGAGAGAATCGATAGTGTTAAAAATGTTCCGGTAACATTTTGGGATCGATTTTCTTTTCTTTCACCAAGAATCGGTATAACTGACAACTTCTCCATTTTTGCTCCGATTGCGATGTATCATTACAATCGTGTTGAAGGACATACAATTGATTATGGATTTGAAACTCGAAGATTATTTGACAATCGCTTAAATTCTAATTTGTTATTGAACTATGGATTTGCCGACAAAAAAGTAAAATGGAATCTAAATGCAAATTATTTGTTAGGAGAGTATCGAACTCATAAAATAACTTTTGAGGCTTACGATAAACTTAATATACTTTTTTCAGAATCTTCTGATTATAATGAATTTTCTACGACACTTCTTGCACTTCTTTCAAAGGATGATTTCAACGATTATTATTACTCAAAAGGATTATCTTTAAAATTTACCGGTGAAGTCCTCCCAATATTAAATTTAAGTGTAGGATTCGAAAACCGGAGCGATAAGCAAGCTATAAAAAATAGTGATTTTTCTTTCTTCGCAAAGAATAGAGCATTCAGACCAAATCTTCCGATTTATGATGTTTCGCTTAATTCACTAAAATTCGGTTTTAACTTTGATTTTAGAAACTATATTGAAGATGGACTTTACAGAAGAAGAGTCTCTTCATCCGGCGGTTATTTTACCTTCGGTGGAGATGTTACGGTTTCTAATAATTCTATTATTAAAACCGATCTCGCTTTTGTGAATTATGAA
>Ga0351875_1177_pt1 | contig 12590 bp, 10 predicted proteins | sample BONcelFGM3001C14_FD_206784 | JGI IMG/M metagenome (GOLD analysis project Ga0351875, IMG submission 206784) | Enriched cells from coal bed in the Powder River Basin, Montana, United States - BONCAT cells FGM rep3 HSBNCT.FGM.300.1.C14 ... | reverse complement strand
GTTAAGTTACAAAACTATCAGCGCCAACAAGGAAACGGTAACCAAAGAGTGGGTGTTGATCAATGCAGAAGATGAGGTGCTGGGACGACTGGCATCCAAAGTAGCAATGATTCTGAGAGGTAAGCTGAAACCAAGTTTCACTCCACATGTTGACTGCGGGGATAACGTGGTCATCATCAATGCCGAGAAGGTCAAACTCACTGGAAAAAAGATAACCGACAAGGAGTATGTTCGTCACACTGGTTACCCGGGGGGGCAGCGTAAAAGTACGCCTCAGGAACTATTGGTGAAGAATCCTCGTGCGATCATTGAATCGGCGGTTAAAGGCATGCTTCCCAAGAATCGTCTTGGCAGCGATCTCTTCCGGAACCTTTATGTATATGCAGGTCCCACTCACCCGCACGAAGCACAGCAACCCAAAGAAATCAATCTAAATACAATTAAGTAATATGGAAGTTATCAATTCCATTGGCAGAAGAAAAACTGCCATTGCACGGATCTACCTCCAGGAAGGCAAGGGAACCATTACGGTTAACGGACGGGAATTTGCGGAATATTTTCCGACTTCTATCCTGCAGTACAAAGCAACCGAGCCCTTTGAGGTTACTGAGACCGTTGGAAAATACGATGTGAAGGTCAACCTCGACGGAGGTGGCGTAAAAGGCCAGTCTGAAGCGATGGCGCTTGCACTTTCACGTGCCCTCTGCAAAATCAACGAAGAGATGCGCCCTGCCCTCAAGGCCAAAGGACTTCTGCGCAGAGACCCACGAATGGTGGAACGTAAAAAGTTTGGGCAAAAGAAAGCCCGGAAAAGATTCCAATTCAGCAAACGTTAATATTTTATCTGTACTATTATGCCGAGAACGACTTTTAATGAATTGCTTGATGCCGGTGTTCACTTCGGTCACCTGAAGCGGAAATGGAACCCGAGCATGGCTCCCTATATTTTCATGGAACGTAACGGGATTCACATTATTGATCTCTACAAAACCATGGCAAAAATCGACGAAGCTGCTGCTGCAATGAAGCAGATCGCCAAATCGGGAAAAAAGATCCTCTTCGTTGCTACAAAAAAGCAAGCGAAAGAGCTTGTAGCCGAAAAGGTGAAGCGGATCAACATGCCATACATGACTGAACGGTGGCCTGGTGGTATGCTAACCAACTTTGCCACTATCAGGAAAGCTGTCAGAAAGATGGCATCAATCGATAAACTGATGAGCAGTCCATCGTATGATAACCTCTCCAAAAAGGAGCGTCTTACCCTCACACGTGAACGTGCCAAACTGGAGAAGAACCTTGGGAGTATCTCCGATCTTAACCGTTTACCCGCAGCGCTCTTTATCGTTGATATCCTGAAAGAGCATATTGCCCTGGCAGAAGCCAGGAAACTCAACATTCCCACCTTTGCCATCGTTGATACCAACTCTGATCCGCGTTTGGTAGATTTTCCGATACCGGCAAACGATGATGCATCCAAATCAATCTCACTGATTGTGGATATCATGCTGAACTCCATTGAGGAGGGAATGGTTGAACGGAAACTTGATCGCGACAAGAAGGCAGCAGAAGATGACCTCGAAGAGGGAGGAGATGATGATTTTGACGCACGGATGGATGGTGCAGAATTTGATGAGGATGGAATCAAGATCATTCGCAAGGATATTGGCGATCCTAAACTTACGAAGCTCAAAGGAACAGAAGAAAAAGAATCTGACACTTCCAAATCACCCCGGAAACGGATAACAAAACCAGCCGGAAGGTCAAAACGCTAAGTGATTAGTGATTAGGGATTAGCGATTAGTGATTAGCGATTAGTGATTAGTGATTAGTGATTAGTGATTAGCCAATAGCCAATAGCGAAAAGCCAATAGCGATTTTCAGGAGGTGAGTCATAAGATGTCAGACGTTGATAACCTGAAACAGCAACAACTTACAACCGACAACCGACAACCGACAACCGACAACCGACAACCGACAACCGACAACAGAATACCAACAATAGAATTTAATAGTTATGAACATTACAGCAGCAGATGTGAATAAGTTGCGCCAGATGACCGGTGCTGGAATTATGGATTGCAAAAAAGCTTTACAGGAGAACAATGGGGATTTTGACCTGGCCGTAGATTACCTTCGGAAAAAAGGACAAAAAGTTGCAGCAAAACGTGCCGATCGCGAAGCCAACGAAGGCTATGTTGTGGCAAAAACCACAGTTGATAAAAGCTTTGGTGCCATTGCAATGGTGAGTTGTGAGACCGATTTTGTTGGGAAAAATGACGAGTTTATCCAGTTCTCCATTGATATCCTGGATCTTGGAATCAATAATAAATTAACTGAAGCTTCAGCCCTTCTCCCTCTGAAAGTTGGGGCGCTTACTGTGGATGAAAAACTTAATGAACTCCTTGGTAAAACAGGCGAAAAAATGCAGGTTGCTGGCTTCGAAGCGATTGAAGCTCCGATCGTATTTGCTTACAACCATCATGGCAACAGGCTGGCTACCCTCGTTGGATTCAACAAGAAAGATGTAATCGGCATTGATGAACTCGGACGTGAAATCGCCATGCAGGTTGCTGCCATGAATCCGGTTGCCATTGACAAGGATGATGTGGACCAGAAAATTATTGACAGCGAGATCGAGATTGGCAAAGAGCAGGCACGGCAGGAAGGAAAAGCAGAAGAGCTGCTGGAGAAGATCGCACTGGGCAAACTGAACAAATTCTTTAAAGAGAATACGCTGGTTCACCAGGAGTTTATCAAGGATAACAAGAAGACCGTTGGACAGTATATCAGCGAACATGATAAAGATCTGAAAATTGTTGCATTCAAACGGTTGCAGTTAGGCGCCTAGAAACATTTCTTTAAAACACTCGGGGCTGTTGGAATTGTGATCTGACAGCCTCTTTTTATTACTTTTGCTTTATGTCTACCAACAAAGAGTCGGTTAGAACCATGTTCGATGAAATCTCGCCCAGGTATGATTTTCTCAACCATTTTCTTTCCTTTGGGATAGATTACTCCTGGCGCCTGCGGGTCGTCAAAGAGATCCGGAAAAGGTTTGGGCAACAGCTCTCTTCCCTTCAAATTCTCGATATAGCCACAGGCACCGGAGATTTGGCAATCTCGGTTGCCAAGCTTCGTCCGGCACATATCTATGGAGTCGACATCTCCCGGTCCATGATGGAAGTAGGGATGAAAAAAGTCCAATCAAAAGGACTCTCGGCGATGATCTCTTTCCGGGAAGGGGAAGCCGAACGAATCCCTTTTGATGATGTAACCTTTGATGTTGTTATGGTGGCCTTCGGGGTCAGAAACTTCGAAGAGCTGAAAGGAGGATTGCAGGAAATGAAACGGGTATTAAAACCACGTGGGTTGATGCTGATCCTCGAGTTTTCCCATCCCGGAAGCTTCCCGGTGAAACCGCTCTATTCCTTCTACTCTAAGGTCTTCATCCCCCTTTTCGGAAAGCTTATATCCAGGCATAGCCAGGCATATACCTATCTTCCTGAAACTGTAGCGGCCTTTCCATCTGGTGATGCATTCCTTGACATCTTAAGGGAAACAGGCCTTCAGAAGCTACGTCAAATCCGGTTGTCGGGAGGTATCGCTACCCTTTATTGCGCCGAAAAATAATTACTTTTGCTAGGGAAATTCAAAATAAAAGATCATGGCTTGCGTTAGTCCTATCTAAAATCTGAACCCTTCCGTTGAAAAAATCAATTTACATCCTCTTTCTTATTTTTCTAGCGGTTGCCATAAATCCTGATAAAGGATCTGCACAACGGTTTGGGGTTCCCAATATGCCGACTTACGACAACGACAAATTTCACTTTGGTTTTGTACTTGGAGGCAACCTGAGTTATGTTACAATCAAGCCAATTGCCGACCTGAACACACGGATGTGGGACTCCACCTATGTTCCCGATATCCTTCCGCTCCCCGATTCCGCACTGATTCTCTCCATGGAAGGAGTCCCTTCTCCCGGCTTTGTGATCAGCATTATCAGCGACATGCGGATGGGAGACCACTTTAACCTCCGGTTTATTCCGTCACTGGCATTCGGCGACCGCGATATCGTTTACAACCTCGAAACATTCCGGGGAGGGGATACAACCATAATCAACATCACAAAAAAAATCCCTTCCACATATATCAACTTTCCCATAGAATTAAAATACAAGTCCAAACGCTATAAAAACTTCCGGACCTACCTGATGACAGGAGTTCAATATACTCTTGACCTTGCCTCCCAGGCAAAAAAGAGGGAACAGAAGAGTGCCGATCAGAAAATTGTGAAATTCAACCAGAATGACTTTTATGTGGAGGCGGGAATTGGATTTGACTTCTACAATGAATGGTTTAAATTTGGAGTCGAGATTAAAATGTTGTACGGACTTATGGATGTTCTGACACGTGAAAACAACATCTATACCGACGGCATTGCCAAACTGAACTCTAAAATCTTCCAGCTCTCCCTCACCTTTGAATAAATTTGTTCCTTCCCTTTTTGTATCTTTGTTCTGTAAAGATTCCCTATGAACAAAATAGCTGTTTTTCCAGGTTCTTTTGATCCCATAACACGAGGCCACGAATCGGTAATTCTCAGGGCATTGCCACTGTTTGATACCATCGTGGTTGCCATTGGAGAAAATTCAGAAAAGAGGGGGTATTTCCCGCTTGAAACCCGGTTGGCCTGGTTGAAAGAGATTTTTGCCGGAGAACCCCGAATCCGGGTGGAGCACTATTCGGGACTCACGATCGATTTTTGCCGCCTCTCGGGAGCAAAGTATATTCTCAGAGGACTTAGGACGGCTGCCGATTTTGATTTTGAACGGGGTATTGGTCTGATGAATCTTGCCATGATGCCGGATCTGGAAACAATATTTCTGCTGAGCGCTCCTGAATACAGTGCCCTAAACTCCTCCATTGTTCGCGAGATTCACAGGAATGGAGGAGATATCAGCCAGTTTGTCCCGGAATCATTAAAACGAATTACGTATGACGAATTATAAGATTAACCTCCGACCCCCTTCAGGGGAAGTAAGTTCCCTTTAGGGGATTTAGAGGTAATTGTAACCTAATGACTTTAATCTCAATGAAGCACCAATCTTACCTGCAGTTTTTTCCACTTGCTATCCTTATTTGTCTCTGTTTAACGGGTGTTTCCCAGCCGGTCACCGTAACCGGATCCGCCATCGGAGCTGAAGGGAAAACCATCCGTTTGATTACCTGGGGTGACCTGATCACCTTTAAAGAAGTGAAAGTAACTGAAAGTGTTATCGATACCATGGGGAACTTCTCGATGGCATTCGACCTCCCTTCAACCTCCTACATTTCAGTAGCAATTGACCTTCATCGGTCAAACCTGTATATGCAACCTGGCCAGACCTACAAGATGAAGCTTGCCCCGATTAATTACACTGATAACCTGGAGGTCAACCCCTTTATTCTCTCACAGAATCTGGAGATTGAACTGATCAATCCCGGGGAAAATGAACTGAATATCTGGATCAATGCTTACGATAACAAATACAACCAGTTTTTGCTTGACAATTTCAATGCACTTTATCTGGAGCGCAAAAAGAACTATCTTGATACCTTTCGCATTCAGGTAAATGGCTGGTACAGGGGTATTGATCAACCCTATTTTCAGAATTACATGCGTTACAAGACTGCTGGATTGGAGCAGATCGCCCGTGCCTTTGGGCCATACAATCTGGCTAAATCTTACTTCATTGACCAGCCAGTTCTTTACTACAATGTGGAGTACATGCAGTTTTTTAACAACTACTTCACCAAGTACATGACTGCTTCCTCAGATATCCTTAGGAAAATTGACCTGACACCTGTGATCAAAGGTGCTACACCTTACCCGAAACTGATGAAGACCCTGGCTGCCGATTCTGTGTTAAAAAATGAAGACCTCCGTGAATTGGTATTACTGAAAGGATTGTTTGAACTTTTCTATACCAACACCGAGCTCCAGGAACCGATCATTGACATTTTCAGTACGATAAGCAATGAGAGCCCATGGGAGATGAATCGGGTAGTTGCAGCGAATATGAAAGCCAGGGTGACCAAACTGCGTATGGGAACACCCGCTCCCGGATTTACCCTGGTTGGTCGGCAAAAAGACCAGTCACACTCGCTAAAGGATTTCCTGGGTAAACCTGTGGTCCTGAATTTCTGGACTACATTTTGTCAGGGTTGCCTTGCAGAGATGGAATTGGAAGTGCCACTTTACGCAAAGTATAAAGACCAGGTAGAATTTATCAGCATTTGTAACGACAGGTACTGGATCAAGATGAATTATTTCGCCATGATCAAACCGGAATATGCATGGACACTGCTCCACTTCTCCGATAATACAGATCTGTTGGTGGATTATGAAGTAAGGACATACCCATTGTACGTGGTGATAGATAAGGAAGGAAACATTGTTCAGGCACCTGCTCCCAGTCCGAGTGAAGGTTTGGAGCAATTGATTGAAGATCTTATTCATTGACAGAAAAGAAAGAAAATATATCATGTTTGGTTTTGTAAAAAAAATGCTTGGGAGTAAATCCGACAGGGATATCAAGGAGGTCCAGCCGATGGTAAATCGTTCCATTGAGATCGACAAAACCCTCCACTCCCTCTCCAACGATGAATTGCGTGCCAAAACGCATGAATTCAGGAAACGAATCATGGAGTATATTGCTCCAAAAGAGAACGAGATTAACGAGCTGAATTTGTTGATCGATTCTGAGGAGACAGATATCGAAGAAAAGGAGAAGATGTATGCGGCACAGGACAAGCTGGAAAAGGAGAGTTATGAGCTGACCCAGGAGGTGCTAAATGAAATTCTGCCCGAAGCTTTCGCTGTAATCCGGGAAACGGCCCGTCGACTTGTTGACTATGAATACCTGGAAGTTACAGCCACACAAATGGACCGCGATCTGGCAGCCAGGAGGCCTGGAGTGGAGATCGTAGGGGACAAAGCAAAATTCAAAAGTTCCTGGCTGGCAGGAGGAAACATTATCCGCTGGGATATGGTTCACTACGATTGCCAGCTTATTGGTGGAATCGTACTGCACCAGGGGAAAGTTGCAGAGATGGCTACCGGTGAAGGAAAGACGCTCGTTGCAACACTCCCGGTATACCTCAATGCCCTTCCTGGGAAAGGCGTACACATTGTGACAGTCAACGACTACCTTGCTAAACGTGACTCGGAATGGATGGGCCCGCTTTTTGAGTTCCATGGGCTGAAAGTGGACTGTATTGACAAGCACGAGCCCAATTCGGAAGCCAGAAGAAATGCCTATCTTGCCGACATAACCTATGGAACCAACAACGAGTTTGGATTTGACTACCTCCGCGATAACATGACCAGTTTACCCGAGGAGCTGGTTCAACGGAAACACAACTACGTGATTGTGGATGAGGTTGACTCTGTTTTAATTGATGATGCCAGAACGCCATTGATCATATCCGGACCCACACCCAAAGGAGATAACCAGCTTTTTGATGAATTAAAACCGCAGGTTACAAAGCTTTATAATGCCCAACGAAACTTGGTGACCAAGCTCCTCGCTGATGCCAAAACCCTTGCTGCCGACGAAGCAAACGATGACAATATGAGGAAAGCCGGAGAGCAGCTCCTTCGCTGCCATCATGGACTCCCAAAAAATAAGGCGCTCATCAAGTTCTTGAGTGAACCGGGAATGAAAGCCCAGATGCAGAAGACACACAACTTTTATCTTCAGGAGCAGGCAAAAAATATGCACATCATCAACGATGAACTCTACTTCGTCATTGATGAGAAGAATAACACAATAGAACTTTCCGAAAAAGGGATTGATCTTCTTACCGAATCCTACGAGGAGGCGAACTTTTATATTCTCCCCGATATCGGATCCGAGCTGGCTGAACTGGATAAACTTGGCCTGAATGAGACGGAACTGATGGAGAAAAAAAGCTCCCTGATGCGCGATTACGCCATCAAATCGGAACGTGTTCATACCGTCAACCAGTTACTCAAAGCTTATGCTCTCTTTGAAATAGATGTTGAGTATGTGGTGATGGACAACAAGGTTAAGATCGTTGATGAGCAGACTGGTCGTATTCTTGAAGGAAGAAGATACTCCGACGGACTCCATCAGGCTATCGAAGCGAAGGAGAATGTCAAAATTGAAGCCGCTACCCAGACTTATGCCACCATTACCCTGCAGAACTATTTCAGGATGTACAACAAACTGGCAGGGATGACCGGTACTGCTGAGACGGAAGCCGGCGAGTTGTGGGATATCTACAAACTTGATGTTGTGGTGATTCCTACCAACAAGCCAATCGTACGCGACGACCGTGAAGATCTCGTATACAAGACAAAACGGGAGAAGTTCAATGCCGTAATTGCCGAGATTGAGGATCTGGTGAAAAAGGGCCGTCCGGTGCTGGTTGGAACCACCTCTGTTGAAACTTCGGAACTCCTAAGTCGAATGTTGAAACGTGTCAATGTCCCACATAATGTGTTGAATGCCAAACTTCATGCAAAGGAGGCTGATATTGTTGCCGAAGCCGGGAAAGCAGGAACAGTTACCATTGCTACCAATATGGCAGGCCGGGGTACCGACATCAAGCTGGGAAAAGGCGTGAAAGAGGCCGGCGGTCTGGCTATCATCGGAACAGAACGACACGAGTCGCGAAGGGTTGACCGGCAGCTAAGAGGACGTTCGGGACGCCAGGGCGACCCGGGAAGTTCCCAGTTCTTTGTAACACTTGAAGACGACCTGATGCGGATGTTCGGGTCGGAACGTATTGCAAAGATCATGGATACCATGGGTATCGAAGATGGCGAGGTGATCCAGCATAGTATGATCTCCAAGTCGATAGAAAGGGCGCAGAAGAAAGTCGAAGAGAATAACTTTGGCATAAGGAAGCGACTGTTGGAATATGATGACGTGATGAACATCCAGCGGGAGGCTATTTACAAAAAGCGCCATCATGCCTTATTCGGTGACAGGTTGGCTGTTGATATCGCGAACATGATTTATGATGTTTGCGAATCCACAGTGATGGAATTTCAAGACTCCAACGACTTTGGGGGACTGAAGATGGAGTTGTTGAAGGAGTTCGCCATTGAATGTCCTGTCACGGAGAAAGAATTTGCATCAGAAAATAGTGACAACCTTACCACAACCATTTATGATTCTACTTACAAAAGATATAAGGAAAAAAACAACAGCATTGCTCAGCGGGTCTTTCCGGTTGTGAAAAATGTCCTTGAAAACGATACCCGGTATGAGAACATTGCCATTCCTGTAACCGATGGGATCAAGTCGATGCAGGCTGTTGCAAACCTGAAGAAGGCATTTGATGACAAAGGCAAAGAGGTAGTGCTCTCCATTGAAAAGAGTATTGTGCTCGGGATGATTGACAATGCCTGGAAAGAACACCTTCGCGAGATGGATGACCTGAAGCAATCTGTCCAGAACGCTGCCTATGAACAGAAAGACCCACTCCTGATATACAAATTTGAGTCGTTTGAGTTGTTTAAAGCGATGATGATGCGTACCAACAAGGAAATAATCTCCTTCCTTATCAAGTGTGATGTTCCGATGCGAGCCGATAATGTTCAGGAGGCACAAACACGCAAAATGGACAGGCAACGGTTGAAGGAAGAGCGGTCCGATCTCCTTTCACAGGCTCATTCGAATACGCAGGAGCGAAGTAAACCTCAACCCGTAACGGTGGAGAAAAAAGTCGGAAGAAACGATCCCTGCCCATGCGGAAGTGGGAAAAAGTATAAGAACTGCCATGGAGTTGGGCAATGACGAATGACGGGGGACGACGTAAGACGTAAGAAGTAAAGGCGAGGCATGCCTCGCCTCCAACCAAGGACAAAATGAATCCTATGAAGTATACAAGAATCCTTTTAAAGCTCTCCGGCGAAGCCCTTGAAGGCGCACAGGGCTATGGCATTGACCCAAAACGGTTGGCAGGATATGCCGCGGAAATTAAAACAATTGTGGATGAAAATGTCCAGGTAGCTATTGTGATAGGGGGCGGAAATATCTTCCGGGGTTTACAGGGTTCCGCCGAAGGCGTCGACCGTGTCCAGGGAGACTACATGGGTATGCTTGCCACAGTGATCAACAGCATGGCATTGCAGGATGCACTTGGGAAATTGGGCATCCGGTCTAAATTGCTTGGAGGAATTGCCATTGATCCCATCTGCGAACGTATGAGCAGGGTACGAGCCATTGAATACCTGGAGCAGGGCAATGTGGCCATCATCAGTGGAGGAACAGGAAATCCATACTTCACCACCGATACGGCTTCTGCGTTACGGGCTGTTGAGATCAAAGCCGATGTCATTCTCAAAGGAACCCGCGTAGAAGGCGTTTATAACGCCGATCCCGAAAAGGATCCCACTGCGACAAAGTACGATACCCTAAGTTTCGAAGAAGCTTACGAGAAAGGGTTGAAAATTATGGATCTGACAGCCTTCACCCTCTGTAAGGAGAACAACCTGCCGATCGTGGTATTCAACATGAATACACCCGGAAACCTGAAAAAAGTTGTGAAAGGGGAGAAGGTGGGGACTGTGGTTTCCTGATAAACTTGTTTTCGCTTAAAGAGAAAAATAATTCATCTTCACAACACGCAATGGACTTTTTCCTTTCTATAGGAATGGATCCTTGCCCCATTTTCGCAAGAGTAATTGTAAGTGACAAGCAAAAACTAGTTGTGCCTGAAAAAGTATTTGGAAAAATGGAGCAAATGTGCTGATCATTTCAGTAGTCTAACTTAATGACGAACAGCGCAACGACGGAAAGAAAAACGACTTATACCATGCCTGTAAATCTATAAAACCGGCTTTAAATCCTCCCTCCAGAAATCGACCTTTGCAGCATATATGGTCCACTCTTTCCTGCATACTAGGATAAGGTGCAACCATTTTTGGTCTTGTAACGTCCAATAGGAAAAAAGAAACAAATATGAAAGAACAACCTTTATTATTGCTAACATTAATTTTAATCCCCATCCTTTTTAGCTGGACATTTGTTGAAGATAAATGGTTAATTGAAAAGCAAAACGGGTATTCTTTGTTCTATACGACTTTGGACAAACAAAATAAAAGTCAATACAAAGCATATTTTGAAACTGGGAAAAAGACAGTTGAAGAATTTTTCCAAACGCCATTCAGTACTGAGTTTGATATATATATTCATCCAAATCGCGTATCATTGGATAGTACCTGGCAGAAAGATTGGAATATGCCCGGATTTAAATCACAATGTTGGATGGTCGCAAGTGGTGTTGCACAAAAACTTGACATTATCTCACCCATAATGTGGGATAGTCTCTCTTGTGAGCATTCTTACTCAAATACTTTAAAAACGCAACGACTAATTACGCATGAATTTGTTCACGTTTATCACGGACAACAAAATGTAAGTCCTGATTTTAGCAATGTTTCAGGCATTGACTGGTTTGTTGAAGGCTTAGCAGTATATGCATCCGGACAGTGTGATTCAGCCAGAATTTCAGAAGTTAAAAAATCGTTATCAGAAAATAAAATTCCGGAAACTTTAGATAAATTCTGGACTGGTAATTTAAAATATGGTCTTTCTGGAACAATGGTGATGTATCTTGATAATAATTATGGGAGAGAAATACTGATAGGTTTGCTGAAATTTAATAACATCATTGATGTGCTTGGTTCTTTGGGAACGACTGAATCAGAGATACTGAATGAATGGAAAAAATACATAAAAGATCTTTAAAGCCAGCCGTTCTACACGCTGTATAGCCAATAGGGTTAAAATAGAACTACACCTGTCCGCCTGTCCTCAACCATCACCTCCTAAGGCTATATACCGCTACCCCCAGCAGGTAGACCATACATACAATAAGAACCGCCATCCCTGCAATAGTTCCACTCATATCGGTGATCCACCCCATCAATAATGGGATTACAGCTCCACCGCAAATCGCCATCATCATCAGTCCGGAAACCTCGTTGGCCCGTGTCGGGAATTTTTCGATGGTAATTGAAAATACCAGAGGCCAAATGTTGGCAACAGCAAGGCCGATCACAAATACCAGGATCCAGGCCATATAGTGCTCTTTTGAGAAGAGGATCAAAAGAAGGGCAACGATGCCCAGGATAGTAGTCCAGACAAAAAATTTGCGGGACGAGAACCTGGTTAGCATGATGGCGCCCAGAAATGTTCCAAGCATACGGCCAAAGAAATAAATGCTTCGTCCCGACTCAGCAGCAGTGGAGTCGATTCCGAAATGTTTGATCAGGAATTGTCCTGAATTGGAGTTAAAACCCACATCAATGCCAACAACCACAAAGATTGATAACACCATCAGGAAGATAAAACTGTTTCCCAGGAGCTTGAATGCCGTGCCGAAGGTCACCTTCGTCGCATTCTTACTCTCGCTCTTCCCATCACTTCCATCAACGACTTCACCCTCATGACCCCTTTCGCAAATCTTAACACTACCAAGCCATAAAACAGAAAGGATCGAAACAATTCCGAATACCAGGAATATCAGCTTCCAGTCACCAAACTGAATAGCAAGCAATGCCGCCAGCGGAG
>Ga0351875_1139_pt1 | contig 12650 bp, 8 predicted proteins | sample BONcelFGM3001C14_FD_206784 | JGI IMG/M metagenome (GOLD analysis project Ga0351875, IMG submission 206784) | Enriched cells from coal bed in the Powder River Basin, Montana, United States - BONCAT cells FGM rep3 HSBNCT.FGM.300.1.C14 ... | reverse complement strand
CGTAATGAGTTCCCATAGGTATGTCTCACGAATATCGGTGCCTGTATTTCCGTAAAGCTGGCTTTTAATTGTCGTCTCGGCACTCCCTTTCTTGATTGTACCAACAGCAAAGGCGTTATTATATGTTGTCAACAACGAAAACTCATAAATTCCGAAAATATGTTCGCTCGGTAGATTAAGATTGCCGGCAGTCATATCTGCAGATGTTCCAAGGGTGAATTTAGCACTCCCGTCCGTATTCTTAGCATCGATAACCTCTTTTGCATTTGCAAAAGCGTTTACATTATCTCCGAACCATAAATAGGTTCTGGCCTTTAGCGCTTTAACAGCAAAGTAGTTCATTCTTATATGTCTGAATGCAAAGTAAGTATCGGTAGGATTGAATGGATAGATAGCTCCGGGCCTGCGCATTTCAGTCATTGAAAAGTTCAGAACAGGGTCGGCAACCATTAGAAGCTGCTCGGCATCATTCATATCCTTCAACAACTCCGTTTTAAAAGCTGCAAAGTTAATATGCGAAACTGCATCTCTTGAAAGCGTTTTAACATAAGGAAGAATAGGATCTGCTGTCGTTACGGTTGGTACCGGACCAAAAAGTCTTAGAATATCCAGGTGACACAGAGCTCTCAAAGCAAGTGCCTCTCCTTTAATTAATTCGTAAAGACCCTCAGTTAAAAATACCTCTTTTTTATTGTCAATCTCATCCAGGATGGCATTGATACTTGAGATCACTTTATATTGTTGAGAGAAGATAGCATCCATTGCACTCTCAACACCTGCATCGGTATATAGAAACTGATTCAATCGCTGTTCTGTTGAGGCACTTGTTACATCCCAGGAAGAGACAAGATGCTCAATAGTAGTATAGGTGAGTCTCTGTCCGTAACTCGCCGAGTTCTTGAGCTGAATATAAACTCCTGTAAGGGCATCTTTAAATCCGGACTCTGTGCTGAACATATCATCTCTTGTCATATCGGTCTTGGGGTTGACCGTTAACCACTCATTCAAACAGGATGTGAGTGATAATGACAAAAATAAAACTGTAATTATTGTGTATATTTTTTTCATTTTAATCATCAATTAAAAGGTTAGACCAAGTGTGAAAGATATCTGTCTCGAGAACGGATACGACGTACCCCTCTCCCTTTTCACAGATGAGACATAGAATAGATCTGCCATACTTCCGGAAAGTGAGATCATCTCAACTCCCATTATACTCTCGAGTCTCTTAGATTTAATGTCATATCTTACATTAATATTCTGGCAATTGAATGTATTCTCATCCTGTACAAAACGGGATGTTTTATTGGTTGCTGTGGTAACAAGCAGGCCTTTGAAAGCTGCAACATCTCCCGGCTTCTGCCATCTGCTGTCGTATACCCTTCTGTCTACATTGTAACGGTAGTTTGCATTCTCTACCAGGCTAATGAGTGTCTGGTTATATTGCTGACCTCCAAATCTATAACCGAACGAGAGGTTAACAGAAAGCGATTTGTAACGGAACATTGTATTAAGGTTTCCGTAATATTTTGGCTCTGCAATACCAACCGCCTGCAAATCAAGAGCACTCCAGGTAAAGGTAGGAATGCCATCATTTGATAGATAGAGTTCTTTTCCTGTGCTTGGATCTATACCTAGTGAAGGGACAACCCAAATTGCACTAGTTGAGTAACCCTCTTTGTAAAGGAAGTTAGGGTTAGCGCCAGAAGCCATCTCAATTGATTTTTGAGCATCTTTAAGCGCCTGAGAAATCTCTACAATAGTGTTTTTATTATGGGTAATAGCTCCTGTTACGCTCCAAGTAAAATTGTTTACATTCTTAAATATAAAAGCAGTTGCTTTTAGCTCAAATCCTCTGTTCTCCATCTTACCGATGTTCTCTATATAGCTGCGAAAACCATTGGAGGCAGGAAGGTCTACAGATGATACCAGGTCATTAACCTTTTCAAGGTATACATCGGCAACGATATTAAATCTGTTATTGAGGAATGAAGCCTCAAAGCCTGCATTGTAGTTCATCTTCTGCTGCCATCTTAGGTCCGGGTTACCCAGCCCTAACATATAAGATCCCAGCCAGGAGTAGTACCTGTCTGCGGTATAGTAACGAAATGTAGATAGTGCCTGGTAAGAGCTAAAGTTCTGGTGTCCGTTGGTTCCAAGAGAGGCGCGAAGCTTAAGCCTATCGACAAATTTAATATTCTCAAAGAACTTCTCCTTATTTACACTCCAGCCAAGACCCACCGACCAGAATGGTGCAAATCTTTTATTTGTTCCAAATTGTGAAGAGCCGTCTGTTCTTCCCGAAAATTCAAGATTATACCGGCTGTCGTAAGTGTAGTTGACACTCCCCGTAAAACCAATAGCCCTCACATAACTTTCGCTTCCGCTAGGTTTACCGTCTTTTCCATACTGTAGTGCCATTGATAGAAAGTCAAAATTAGGATTAAGAAATCCCTCTGCAAGAATTCCGTATGATGAGTTCTGGCTCTCACGGATATTCATATCGACACCGGCATAGATCGAGTGAACCTGCTTGAAAAGTTTTGAGTAGCTTAAATTCAAACTTCCGTCATAGTTGAAAGAGTTTGATACTCCAAAGTTATAGCTTCCCTTACGGAACATATCTGCTTCTGAGTAGTTGGCAAATGCAGTGTGGTCTGCAGGTTTAAAGTCGTGAGTCTGTCCGTTTATCTTGGTAACTCCCAATCTTGCTCTCATTATAAGGTCCCCTGTGATAGTCCACTCAATAGAAGTGTTATTTGTAATCTCTGCAGTTTGGCCCCTGTCAAAGGTATTCAGAGTCGCGTTGTACAGAGGGTTAGTAGGGAGTGGATTCATAAATGAGTAGTAATCACCATTTCCATAATAGCCTAATGTTTTTAACACCTTCCCACTCTCATCGTGAGATCTCCAGTAAGGGTTCAGTCTTGAATAATCGCTGAAAGAGCCGTATGGTGAATCGGATGTGTTTCCGATACCAATCATCAAGGTGTTTGAAAACTTAACTTTATTATAAGTGTAGCTTAGTTTTATTGTTCCGTTGAAGTTGGTACGGCTTGACTCCTTCATTACACCCTGAATATCGTTCAGTTGTGCAGATGCCGAGTATCTGAATGTCTTATCTCCACCCTCAAGACGGATGTTGTGTCTCTGGCCGATTCCCGCACGGAGTGGTTTTGACATCCAGTCTGTATTTACACCTGAATTAACCTCATTGAGAACATCATTATAGTATCTCTTTAGCGGAACATCACTCTCTGCACGGGCAGTTTCATATAGTCCAACCATTTTCTCAAGCTCAAGTTTCTCTCTTGCATTGAGTCGGCTATAACCGGAAAGGTCCGGAAGCTCTACATTTCCATCTCCCCTGTAGGTCACCTTCAGTTTACCCATTGCCGGTGTCTTGGTTGTAATTACAATAACTCCGTTGGCACCTCTGGAGCCGTAGATGGCGGTTGCAGATGCATCTTTTAGAAGTGTGATGGACTCAACCTCATTCTCGTTTATATCCAACAGCTTTTGCAGTGAAGACTGGAAACCGTCAAGAATAATAAGTGGAGTGTTCATTCCGAACCGGGTCTCATCCTGTAGTTCATTTACATTTGGCAGGTTTGAGTTACCGCGGATCTGAATCTCCGGAAGTCTGTTAGGGTCTGACCCGAAAATATTGCTCTCAACTATGTTGAACGAAGGGTCAATATTTCTTAGAGATGTAATTATATTCCTGTTTCCGAATGACTGAATCTCTTCTGCCTTAATGGTGGTTGAAGATCCTGTGAAGTTGTTTATATCCCGGTTAAAGATACCGGTTACAACTACCTCATTAATCAAACTTGCATCCTCCTCCATTCTTACATTTATCGTTGTCTCTCCTTTAAAGGGAAGTTCAATTGTCTTCATCCCCAAAAAGGTAAAAACAAGAACTGCCCCCTGAGGCTCTTTAAGGGTGAATGAGAAGTTTCCATTCTCGTCTGTCACAAAACCAATCTTTGTCCCTTTAACCACAATGGCTGTTCCCGGGAGTGGTAATCCTGTCTCGTCAACAACCCTACCTTTTACATCTGCGGGCTTTTGCGGCTCCTGTGGTTGAGGAACCTCTTTTATCACAACAACCCCATCTACCTCCTGGTAACCGAAACCGGTTCCTTTCAGAGCAGTCTTAAGGGCCTCCTCTACAGGGGTGTTGTTAAAGGTAATCTCTTCGCATTCAATGTTTTTAACACTGTTTACATTAAACAGTATTTTCACCCCAGATTGATCTTTAATCTGATTAAGAACATTGTTTAGTGTTGTTTTTTTAATTGTTACCGTAATGGGCCTCGCCTGAGTAAGAACTCCTGCTGCAAGCACATTCGATCCGAGCATCAAGAAAGAGACAATTGCCAACAGCAATACTCTTAGTTGAGAAACGGGACATTCCCGCCATAAGGGAAATTTTTGTTTCATAAATTATAGTTTTTTGTTAAGTAAAGTTTAATGCTTGTTATATATTGTTTTGGTTAAGATCTTGGTTACTAGCTCTCTTTTCTTTTTGACTTTATATGAATATGTCTGTTATCTACCTTAAACTCTATTTTTGCTCCCACTTCAAAGAGTTTCAGGAAGGACTCTATGTTGTTGTATTTGTCCAGATTCCCCGAGAAAATAAGTTGTTTCAGCTCCTCGTTTTCGTATGAAACGGTTACATCATACCACCGTGCAAGTGTCTTCATAATATCTTCCAGCGAAAGCTCTTCAAACTGGAAGAGATTGTTTTTCCAGCCTACATAATTATTGACATTCACCTGCTTAAGCTCTTGTACCCCCTTTGCCGGATAGAATGCAAGTTGTTCTCCCGGAGAGAGTATAGTCTCCTTCCCGGCACTCCCTTTAAATGAGACTGAGCCCTCTACCAATGTTGTGTAGATGGCGCTCTCATCGGAATAACTTTTAACATTGAAATGTGTACCCAAAACGGTTATATCTCCCGAAAGAGTACTCACTATAAATGGTTTTGATGCATTCTTAGCGACTTCGAAATATGCCTCTCCCTCAAGATATACCACTCTTCTATCCTCTACAAAAGAGATCGGGTATTTAAGTTTAGAATCTGCATTCATCCACACCCTGGTACCATCGGCCAGCGTTAACGAATATTCTCCCCCTCTCGGTATCTCAAGTGAGTTGTATATATTTTTTGTTACTATGCCTGACTCTTGCGAATCTACCTCATAATTAACCCCCTGTGCGCCAATGACTATTTTTTTACCGTTCTGCTCCACAACTGCCTCACCAACGGCTTTAATATCTACCTCCATACCATCTGCAAGTATAAGGCGAGCTCTCTTTTCAATAGGTTTTATGTTGGAGTAGTCTGCAACCGAAGTATCATTTGCCAAGGGGCTCCATACATATTCGTACCCGGCAAACAGAATCCCGCCAATGAAGATTGCGGCAGATGCTGCAGCGGCAGAGTATCTGAGTACTTTGCGAACTGCGTTTCTTCTGTTAAGTTTTAAGAACGCTCTCCTATAGTCATACTGCTCTCTTTGAGAGAGATTCTCGTAAATTATATTCGAGTCTTTAAATTTTTCAAGCCCGTAAAGCTCCTCTTTACCCGGCTTTTCTATGCTACCATCAAGGCCAATTCTCTCTTTTTTAACGAGAAACCCAACCATCCTGGCGGCTCTCTCCTGTATCTCTTCCCATCTCATTTTTACACGTGTTTGTTATATAACACATATCAAAACAAAATGGGTGACAACTGGCAGTTTTATGTGAAACAGTCTGGTTTACAAGTGTTTAAAAATAGGAATTTTGGCAATTGAGAAAATGCAAAAATTATTCTACTAATTTACAGGCACTTACACAGAACACTAACAGATGATAATATCAATCCTCAATCTGCGAGAGTATGTGGAACTTTACCCTGAGTTCTGGCAAAAGCATTTAGTGTCTGATCTCCGGTTCCGATATTGTACCCCATTGTGTACCAAACAATTCTACCGAATGTATCTGCAATTACAACCAAAGGTAAATCGGGGTTGTCTCCAAGTTTTAAAGAGGCAGATACCTCTGACAATATCTTGCCGCCGGGATCTACACCCATCGTAAAGCTCTTTGGGAGGTTATCCGATATATCCCGCACGGCAGCCATATCTTCAAGCTGTTTGTTCTCTTTGAAGAGGAGTATCGCAGATGTGGCTAAGCGGCCAAAGGCGTCTGAGTTTTTTAGAATATCCCTTATCGCGTGTGTGCTCGGTTCGTGATTTGATCTCAGGAAAACCAGCACAAAGAAACCTCTTCCGGTGCATTCGACTATTGACTGCTCTTTGGATGCCGTGTTGTTGAAGAATCTGGCTTCGGGGTTAAGATTGCCTATTACCCTCAAATCCTGCGGGTCGTCTCTCATAATGAGTTCTAAATTTGTGGTTTTCCCCGCCTCTACATTGAAGAAGGAGACTCTGCTCAAGACCTTTCCGCTTGCCATCCGGGTTCCGCAGGTAAGTGAATAGTAGCCCACCTCCAGATTTACCGGTTCTTTGAATGTCCCTCTAAGGGTGTTTGTCCCCTCAAAACCCTCTTTACTTCTGAAATTGAGTGTATTTATCCCGCCATTTTCAATCCTGGCAATGGTAAAATGGCTCTCAAACTTAGGATCATCAACCACCTTGCCCCGGTAATTTACCATCAGCCGGCCGTAATTTGTTACTGAGCCTGTTGCAGATGTGTTTTTATCTCCGGCAATCTGACCGACATTACCAATTATCTCCCCCCCTTCATCAAAAATGTTTGCTTCAATCCAGGCGCTGTCCAAGTAGTACTGGAGCTTTCCTGTCACCTCCTCGAACCTTGCAGGAATTCCAAAAGTTCTGCAGATGGCAATAAAGAGCCCCTGTGCAGATGCCCTTTCGGCTGCCATAAGTTTGTAAACTCCCACTGGGGTTACCGGTATGTTTTGCGGATTGTATTTGGATGCCGGCTTTATTTTGCGGCAAAAGTCGATTATTGCCTGTGGATTATTAATGAAGTTTTCTTTAGAAAGAAATTCCCTCCAACAACCCAGTTGCTCTTTGCCAACCCGCGGGTTGAGCACATATTTGTTGAAAATTTCGCCCTCAAGCTCGTTGATTTGTTTAGGCAGATTTGTAATGTGGCTCCGGAGTACTTTTGATGGGGTCTCCCTTAGGTCTTTCTCTGTTATAACCTCCAGCATATTGAGCCCTGTTTGGAAACTCTCTGCCGGCAGCCACTCCAGAAAATCTGCAATCTCCCGGTAATTCCCTCTTGAAGCGTATACAAACCGCGCGATTTTCTCTTTGGCAAAACTATTGTAACTCTTGTCACTATCTGCAGTACTCTTACTACTATCTGCAACACTCTTGCCACTATCTGCAACAATTTTACCACTATCCTCAAGTCTTTTGACAAGAGCCGCAACATAAGTGCTGTCGGCAAAGGTTGCAATATAGGTCCGCCTTAGTGAGTCACCCCGGGCAATTCGTCTGTTGTTCTCCTCTCTCTCCTCGTGTGAAACATCAACAGAAGCCTTACCCTCTGCCGGTGGAACAATATCCAGATCGGCTGCAAAAACCTCCCCCTCTCTTCTATCCAAAACAATCTGCACGACCTCTTCTCTCTCGGCACTTGGCCCGCCCGGAGTCACTTTTTTGAACCCAAACTTTCCATCTTTATAGGCCCAAACCACTATGTCACCCTTGCCCAGAGTCGCCTCAGAAAGACCATCTGCACCTGTCACCGAAGAGATTGCACTGTACAACTCTGCATAATTGTAGATTTTATAATCTACACCAGCCCCCTCAACCGGATTACCATCTGAATCGGTTACCCTCACCTTAACCTTTGCAACAGGGGCATAATTTGCAGTAACATTTATCTCCGTAAAAACATCTGTTCTTTTGATAATATCTTCATCTCCCGAATAATAGCCGAACACCCTGCAGTGCATCAGCAAACCCCTCTGAGCTGTTGCGCTAAACCAGGCGACATTAAGTTTTGGCTCAGGCTCGCAGGCACCCAAATAGTGCCACTCTCCCTCCACCCACACCTCAACCCAGGCGTGGTTGTCGTCTGTATGAGCCCAGCGAGGAGTATAGACCTGCCTGGCAGGAATCCCCACCGAGCGCATTGCGGCAACTGTAAAGACCGACTCCTCCCCGCAACGCCCGTAAGCAGTTCTCACTGTGGCAAGGGGTGAAGATGTTCTCTCATCGGATGGGGTGTAAACCACCTTCTCCTGACACCATCTGTTCACCTCAATCACGGCATCGTAAAGGGAAAGATTTTTTACCCTGCTCTTTAATTCTTTGTAAAACAGAACTCTGGACGAATCAAGTGCCTCATTGTTTGCCCTTAGCGGCAAAACAAAATGTCTGAAGATATCTTCCGGAATACTCTTGCCCCAAGGCATCTCCCTTCTCATTTTAAATGAGTGCCTTACAGCCTCCAGAAAAAGATCCGGGTTGTAATCTGCAATATCTCCGATTGGCATATAGGCATATAGAAACATAAGCGCCTCCCGCTCCCGTTTGCCTTTGCATTTTTCAAAGATCGAAAAGAGGGAGTCGTTGTCAATAAATACCTTTTTTAATTCAAAAGCCTCCTCAACCATCTCCAGATATGCCGGGTTAGAGATTACAGGAGGCTCCGGGCGATGGATAAACAGTTTTATGACAACGCTTACCAAGAACATTGCCAGTAGAGCAAAGATCAATCTTTTCAACATCTTTTTCCAGGGGTTTAAGCAGATTTGCAATTATTTACCAAAATTAGATTTTTTTTTTAAATTTGGACATCTCAATGATAATTAAAAACATCGGCAGGCTTATCAAATTTAAAATGAAATCAAACAACATTAAAGTAGAAATTTGTGCAGGCTCGGCAGAGAGTTGCGTCACTGCCCGAAGAGCCGGTGCTCACCGGGTTGAACTCTGCAGTGCCCTTTCACTTGGCGGCATTACACCCTCGTTTGGTGCAATCTCACTTGCCAAAAAAGAGAGTGATATTGATATCAATGTCCTTATCAGGCCGAGGCAGGGAGATTTTCTCTACAGCAGACGGGAGATGGAGGTGATGATGAGGGATATAGAGATGTGCGGGCAGCTTGGTGTTTCGGGAGTTGTTTTCGGCGCACTTGACAAATACGGCAATGTAGATATAGAGTTTTGCAAACCTCTGGCACATCTTGCCCGCTCACTGTCGCTCTCCTTTACCTTTCACCGGGCAATTGATGTTTCAAAAGATATATTCGAGGCACTAGAAGCTATAATCTCTCTCGGAGCAGACCGCATACTTACCTCGGGAGGAGCTCAAACCGCCGCCGAAGCGATTCCGGTTCTTAAAAAGATGAATCAACAAGCCTCAGGAAGGGTAATAATTATGCCGGGATCCGGTATAAACGCCACAAACATCGCAGCTATTATTGAACAGACCGGAGTATCCGAAATCCACCTCTCGGCATCGGAAAATATCCCATCTGCCTCGCTGCAACGCCCGCCACTCTCATTCACGCCGGAGGTTTTGGGAGGAGACTATCTGCACAAAGAGAGCTCACTTGAAAAAGTGAAAGAGGCCATACTAATTGTTAATGGTGAGTAATAACTGTACAAACAGCAAGAACTAAGCAAACAGCAGCAGCTTCACAATCATAAAACTGCTCCCGAGTTTGCCCCTTAAAAAGCTGTAAGCCCGCTTCTTCTGTGTCTTGACGCTGTTGGGGCTGATATTAAGCTTACGTGAAATATCATCTACCTTGTCTCCCCTGAGCGTCATAAGGATAATCTCCCTCTGCTGAGGCGACATCTCCTCAAGTGCCTTGTAAAATTGCGAGATAATCTCCTCTTCCAGAGCCATCTCTATATATCTCTCCTCAAGGGATGATTCACTTTTAACAGCCTCCTGGTCAACAGGTAAACTCTTCTTGTTATCCCTTAAAAAGTTAAGCGACCGGGAGTAGACAGCCTTGTATAGATAGGCTGTTAAGCCGGAGAGGTCATTAAAAACTATCCTGGAATCCCACAGCTTAATAAACATATTCTGGACAATATCTTCAGAAGCGTGTTTGTCTTTGGTTATCTTGGAAGAGTAGTTACACAATGCGGCATAGAAGTAGCTGTAAAGCTCCTCCCAGGAGCTCTTGCTCTTTAAATTTACCCCATTGATAAACGAAATGTTCTCTCTCACGATGATGCAAATCTATAAAATATTATTTATTCACCCCGTATGCATAATTTAACATTACTCATATCTTTGCACTCATAACAGATAAAGATAGTACAAAATGGCAAAATACGGAACAGTAATCTGGGTAATGATCCTTGCGGCATTTGCTGCATTTTTAATTGTCCCCTCCACCCATCAGCTATTTGTCTCAGCAACATCTTCCCACCCCTACATTATGGGATTCATCAAATTTGCAATCCTCTCAACAATGGGCGAATTCCTGGCCACCAGACTTGTTTTTAAAAGATGGCAGATGGTTCCCGGGATGCTCCCCAAAATGTTCATCTGGGGAGTGCTGGGAGTTTTAATTGTGATGATGTTTTCCGTTTATGCAGATGGCGTCTCCGATGCAATCAACAAAGGCCTGCTCTGGACAGGAGGCGTGGACGGCGGGTTCCCGGCAAAACTGCTCAAAGCCCTCTACATATCTGCAATTATGAACCTCGCCTTTGCCCCGGCATTTATGGCCGCCCACCGCATAACCGACACCTGGATTGATGCCCGATATTCCGTTAACGAAAAAGGAGACCCCGGTAAAGGGATCTCCATTTCACAAGCAATATCTGTAATAGACTGGAGCGGATTCTTCAAATTTGTTGTGGGGAAAACCATCCCCCTCTTTTGGATTCCCGCCCACACCATCACATTTCTGCTACCGGACACCTATAAAGTCATTTTCGCAGCATCTCTATCTATAGTTTTGGGGCTCATACTCTCATTTGCCAAAATGCGAACTGCCAGTGTTTGATGTAACACAATATATATCAATCAATTAAAAAACGCAATTTCCCAAATTTGGAAAATTGCGTTTTGCAATTCATTGATTAACAGCGTTTTTCACCAAACACTGGCAGTTACTTTTTCCCGGCCTCTTTTACCAGGTGTTGGAAGATTCCGAGGAAGGTGTCTATGTTGCTGGCGGTGAATCCTTCGGGGTGAAACTGGACACTAAAGACTTTAGTGGAGCCAATCTTCTCCATTGCCTCAACAATGCCGTCCACCGAACGGGCAGTAACTTTGAACCCGGGGGCCACATCTTTAACTGCCTGGTGGTGATATGAGTTAACCGCAACCTTCTGAAGACCTATCTGCTTATTTAGCAGAGAGCCCTTCTCGATGTTGATGGTGTGTGTGCCATAATAGCGCGGAGCTTTTTGGCTGTGTTTAACACTTGAGCCCTTAACCTGCGACGGGATATCCTGGAAAAGAGATCCCCCAAAAGCAACATTGAGTAACTGGTGGCCTCTGCAGATACCAAGAACCGGCATACCTCTGCCCACAGCCATTCTTATAAGCGCAATATCAAACGAATCTCTGGCCGGAACAATCTCCCCCATTCCCGGAACCGGCTCCTCGCCAAACCATTTTAGAGGGTCAATATCTTCACCCCCGGTCATAATGAGACCATCTACCCGATCCAGCATCTGAGCCATAATTGCAGGATCCAGTGTTATGGGCAAAACCAGGGGAACCCCCCCTGCCCTTATTACCGACTCAACATAAGTTAGTGGTGCAGATGTAGATGTTCCCTCTCCCCAGGTAGAGGAGATACCTATTACCGGTCTTTTGCCGGCCTGGGCAAAAATTACGGCAGATACAAGAAGCAGAGCAGCGATTGATAATAATTTTTTCATATTCTTTTTATTTGAAGTAATCTTGTTGTGTTCAAATGTAGCAGGTACAAATATAAAAATATATTAACTATTGTTCCTATAGTTTTTTCTGTATTCGGACGGAGTCATCTGTTTAAACTGAAAAAAGAGCTTAGACATATTCTGGTTAGATTTGAACCCACTCTCGGTTGCAATATATTCTATTGATCTGTCGGTATTTATCAATAGGTGGCATATATTTTCTACTCTAAGAGAGAGTATATAGTTATAGATAGAACTCCCTGTGTTTTGACGGAATCTCTTCTCAAGAACCCTTCTTGAGAGAGGCACTATCTTTAATAGGGAGTCCACCGAAATTGTGTTTTTAAAGTTATGCTCAATATGCTCAACCACATTTAGAATATATCTATCTCTGATGGTAAATTTTTCCGTAGACTCTCTCTTAACTATCTGAATCGCTCTTACAAAGATATCCTCCGGTTGAGTAATCTCTCCCTTAATCAATTGGCAGATTGTTTTTGCAACAAGATATCCCCCATACTCAACATCAAGTAAAATTGACGAGAGCGGCGGGTTTGAGATGTTGCAAAAGAGATTATCGTTATCTACACCCATAAGTGAAATTTCGTTAGGGATGGAGATGTCGTGAATCTTACAGGTTTCAGAGATATAGAGAGCATACTGGTCGTCACAAGCGAAGATTGCTATGGGCTTGGGAAGTGATTTTAACCACTTTGCAAGATTATCCAGGTTAAAGGCTCTCCTCTCTCTTGACCTCTCATTTTCGAGATATTCGTAGAAAGAGAGACTATTCTC
>Ga0351875_1176_pt1 | contig 12796 bp, 12 predicted proteins | sample BONcelFGM3001C14_FD_206784 | JGI IMG/M metagenome (GOLD analysis project Ga0351875, IMG submission 206784) | Enriched cells from coal bed in the Powder River Basin, Montana, United States - BONCAT cells FGM rep3 HSBNCT.FGM.300.1.C14 ... | reverse complement strand
TCCATTAGTAGCAGTATTTCTTCTCCAGTTTGATGCAATGAATACTCGTTAAAATTTTCCTGTATCTGTTTTCATTATCGATTAGTCGTATAGATTCGTAGAGTAGCATAGTTGAAACCGAAAAGTTACAAATTCATTCCCACTTGTTTGGTAGCGTCCACGTCCTGCTCAATTTTACTAAATCATTGCATTCAAACCTACTGAGATGTTAAGAAGCATTGTTTCTGGTACCGAATCCGCTTCACTTTTCTTACTCATCTTTTTGCTCATCAACACATCTCTTAACGGTATATTTCTTGACAGTATATAATTATAGATGCTCCTTGCTAACGTTGGCGGTAGACGTAGTAAGGGTTTCGAAGCTCATCACTTACATTTCCGCATGTCGTTTCTTTCTTATTCATAATTCAAATATAGCAATTTAGCCCTTATTACGTTTACCGCGGGTTGGGTACAGTGCTTTGTTATTTTTTCATCACAATGTACGCAGTTAATAATTTGTCCTCAATCCTCAATTCTTTATCTATAATTAATCCATTGTCAGTCAACATGCGTTTAAAGTCTCGATAACTCCATTTATTAACCACTTTAAATCCACTCAATAAACCAATTATTGTCGCTATAACCTTACTTTTGGTATTTTCTCCAACACAAAGTGTGGGTGCAATAAAAATCCCCTTGTCTTTTAATACTCGTTTAATCTCTTTTATTGGTTTTTCAGGTTCGTAAAGTAAGTGAAGTAAATTTGAAGCAATTACCACATCAAACGACTTGTCTAGGAATGTCAGATTGTATGAATCCTGAACTTGAAATTCAATGTTTTTAATTTCTGATTTTATTAATTTTTGATTAGCAATACGAACCATTTCCGGTGAAATGTCTGTCGCAGTAATTGAAGAAACTTTTGAGTAAATTGAAAAAGGAATAATCCCTGTTCCAGTTCCTATTTCAAGAACATTATAGTTTAAGTCAAGGTCGGAATTTATGTTTTTAAGAATTGACTTATATGTTTTACTGAAAACTTTATTTATGAAAGAGTCATAGTAGTTAGCGAACCTATCCCAAAATCTTCTCTCTTTTTTCTGTCTATTATTCATATTGTCATAATGTGTCACGTGGTTGATTTAGCATTGTACCCAACGAGTGTACATACTTGTTGAATTTATTCCGACCTTAGAAAGGGTCTTTGGAAGCTGTTTTGTTGTTGTTATCTGAGAAAAACAAGTGTTATTCCCGGAAAATGATTGCAAACATACCTTTCCAAACGAGGTGGTGTTATCATTCGGAAAGCTGCGATAATCACAGTCGGTACCCTGCGTCACCGTTTGTAGAAGAAATCCAGAAAAATGTCGAAAACAAGATACCATTACAGAAAGATTACATTTCAAACTTAAATCATATCTATACGATTTCAAAATTTTCTTGCACTTTTTTTATACGTTCAGCTTATCCAACGGATTCTCAATCTGATTGAACCCCTTCGTCGTAATATGCGTGTAAATCTCCGTGGTCTTGCTGCTCGAATGCCCCATCAATGATTGGATATACCTGAGATCCGTTCCGTTCTCAAGCAAATGCGTGCCAAAACAATGCCGCAACGTATGGACAGTCACAGCTTTCGTAATTCCGGCCCTTCGGTAGGCATCCGCAACAAGAGATTCCATACTGCTCCGGCTGTATTGACCACCATCCACACCCTCAAATAACCACTCTTTGGGCTTGTGATCCCTTAGATAGTCCCTCAGTACCGGCAACGCCTTCTTCGATAATAAGGTATACCTGTCTTTCTTCCCCTTCGACTGCCGTACAAAAACCTGCATCCGCTTGCTGTCAATGTCTATAATTCTTAGGTTAAGTACTTCACTCAACCGCAACCCCGATGAATAGGTGATCATGATGATCGCCTTGTGCTTGATGTTCTTCGTCAGCCTGATCACACGGGAAATCTCCTCCTCATTCAATACCACCGGCAACTTCTTCTCCCGTCGCGGCCGCTCAATCCGGTAAACCTTCCGGGGCAACCCAAGCATCTTCTCATAGTAAAACTTGATGGCGTTGATCGACTGATTCTGATACGATGACGAAACTTTCCGCTCCATAACCAGGTATTGCAAAAACGCAATCACCATCTGGCTATCTATCTCGCTGAGCTCCACCTTATTATAATAATTGAGGAATTCTTCAAACATACTGCAGTAGACTTTTACAGTATTATACCCATACCTCAACTCAACCAGCTTATTCCTGTACTCTTCAGGACAACACCGGTAATTCGGAATATCCGCCGGGGAAATCCGCCTGACTCCATTGTCCGGCTCCTCCTCTTCCTCATAAATAACTCCCAACTGAAGCGTTTTCGCCAAATCCCTGATCTCTTCCAAAAACCGCTCCGACCACGGGATCGTCCACCATTTGTTCTTCGTGTCCCAGGAACAATATGGCATTTTCTTAATGTAACCACTTAATACAACGTTATATGCAAAAATCAGCTTCAACCTCCCCCTGGTCGTCCTGATGATCAAGATCTCATCCCGCATGATGGTTCTGTCACTCCCTCTACGCCCGCCTGCCGGAATCCCTTCATGCAAAATCAACTCCTTGATCCTGCTGCCAAAATACTCCCTGATCAACTCCAGATTACCAGGATAATGAGGAACTACCCAGAAAAATTGCTTTCCATCCCACCGGCTGTAACGTAACCCCCTGATAAAAGTAATATCTGTCTGATCTTTAGGCATCCAGACCAATATCCGTTGCCCCAACACTTCTACCCTGATGCCTTGCTTCGCCGGAACTCTTTCAGCCAGACCCCGGGTCCGGTCAAACCCCTCCGCTTCTTGCCGGCCAGGATGCTCAACCTCAGGAAACAAACCCCTCAACTGATCAAACGCCTCCTTTCTGAACGGAATGTGCCAGGCCTTCAGGTTTCGGCTCCAGCACGCTCCGGCAACCCCCCTGATCTTTGCAATCGTTTCCTCATTGTACGGAAAATCTACCCTGATCCGGAACTCTCCGTTAAATGTGATTTTTGTCGCTTTCATAATTCATGGATTATTGGGTTTATCAATCAGATAGTGCAATAATTACACCTTCTTCCAGCCCTTAATCCACTTCCCACCCAAAAGGTTATACGACCAATGCATTTTTTTTGAAAATACTTGTCGTGTAATCAGAAAAACGAAGTAAAACAACCCAACTCGATAACCTGAGTGCTATTTCTAATGTATTGCTGAACATCCTTGTTGGTTCCTGCGTATATCCCAGGCTTACGCAAAAAATACATAAAACCTGCAGGTGAATCTTCAAAAGGGTTTTTAAAATATTGCAGATTGACGGTTTATACCATTAAAAAATACCAAGATATTCCGTAATATCCAAAACTGTCTCCCTACCTTTGTCCTATGAACCGCCTGTTTGATATCTTCATCACGTTCATCTCACTGATTGTTCTTTCCCCGGTTTTTCTGACCATTGGACTGATCATCGCGCTGGATTCCCGCGGTGTGATCTTTTTCCTCCAGTCGAGGGTGGGACGTAACGGTAAGGATTTCCGCCTGATCAAATTCAGAACGATGGTGACGGATGCCCACCGTAGCGGTGACCTTACAGTAGGCGTTAGAGACAGCCGGATTACCCGGGCAGGCCTGTTTCTGCGAAGATATAAACTGGATGAGATCCCCCAGCTTATCAATGTGCTGAAAGGAGAGATGAGCCTGGTGGGCCCGCGGCCGGAGATCCGAAAGTATGTTGATATGTACTCGGAAGAGCAGAAGAAAGTCCTGACAGTTAGACCCGGCATCACGGATTATGCCTCCATTGAATACTTCAACGAAAATGAGATCCTGGGTAGATCTGAAAATCCGGAGAGAACCTACATCAACGAGGTGATGCCGGCAAAGATCCGGCTAAACATGAGGTTTATTGAACAGCCTACTCTATCAAATTACTTCCTCATCCTTGGAAAGACCTTCACCAGGGTCATCTTCTGACGAAATTCTCGTGACATTCGTATCTTGGTTTCTTTGTGGCGTAGAGAACATAACAGGAATGAAGAACCTTAGTGCATAACCACCATTTTCTTAGTCATCACGGCATCATCGGCTTTCAGGATACAATAATAGATCCCTTCTGCAATACCTTTGGCATCCCAGGGAATCTCGTAGTACCCTGAGGCCAACTTTTCATCGATAACGGTTGCCTTGCGCGTACCAGTGGCATCAAAGATCTGCACTATAACCCGCGTATTGGAATTTTTAATCTCAAGCGGAATATATGTGAACGAATGGAATGGGTTAGGGAAATTCTGAAACATACAGGTAGATTCAGCTGCCAGATACTCCGGCAATGCGTTCGGATCCATCACGGGTTTTCCAGCCTCAACCCATGCACTACGGATTAATGCTGTTAATGCATTGGAGCCTCTCTGAAACAAAGGAATTGTAAATGAGGTGGATGCATCCCACAACGTTTGATAATAGAGATCTGAGGAGGTATTTCCTGCAACGGACTTAGCATGATCATCGGCCTGAAGAATACTGTCTATATATGGATAGTTCCTATAAACATAACTAAAAATGAACTCACGTACGTCACTGATGTCAGGTACCGAATCATCCGAAACAGCAATCTGGGAGTAAAACCGGTTGATCATCTTGGTTTCGAAACGGGAGTGTATCCCCGAATTTCCTGAATACTGACCATCGTAATTTCTTGTCAGATGCATTGGCATATGACCATCTCCTACATAATGGCCCAGGTCTGCAGCAAACAAACCTGCCTTTTCCCAGTTGTGCCTTGCAAAACAACTTACCAACGAATCGTATGAGGCAAGAGTAGCCCAGGGCAACACCCCCTGGTCGATGACAAATGAATAACCGTATTCGGCAATAAGTGAATCCAGATCCTGGTTGATCTTTCCCGAAAAAATAAATTCCGGGTAGTTATCGATATCAATGTAGTGGCGGGGGCCTTCATCGGGATCTGTATCTTTCCGGTAATCAGCGTCAGAGGCGTGTAACCTGACAATATCGCTCCATCCCGGAACCAGAAATGCCATATCCTGTGGTAAAATAATACTTACACCTCCGCTGATCTTCTGATGCCCCTGGTAACCCCAGGAGGAAAAGATCAGGATCAGGAGAAAAGAGGTTGAAGTAAAAAGGAGTCTTTGTTTAGTCATTCGAACATTGAAAATTATGGAGATTCTTCATTATCATAAGCTTTTTTCATCAGTTCCAGCAGGGTATTCAGCTCTTCCACTTTCTCTGCATTCCCAAGTTGGGTATAGGTCAGGATCATATTGCTGACTAACCGCTGCATGATGTCAACATTGGTACAAGGGCTGAAAAAAGAAGGTTGGGGTTTCAACTGCATCTGCCTGATAAAGAGATCTATCTCACGTCGTGTAAAAACAGCCCCTTTATTGAACGGATTGATATAAAACAAAACATCAGCAGTCTCTTTTCCCGGATGATAAAGTTCAGTTGTATATGCCAGTATAAAGTGCTGCGGGAGATTCACTCCCTGGATCGGGAGTCTCAGTCGCTGCGCAAGGATCAGGTAAAGGATCCCTAACGTGAGGGGACTCCCCTTTCGGGTCTCAAGAACAGTATTGATATATTGATTTGCAGGTGCATAAAGATTAATCCTGTTCCCTTCAAATTTATGCATGTCATAAAAGATGTGGTTCAGGACTTTTACATTCTCCAGTGCTGTAAGATTATCGTTCAGTTCCAGCCAGGCGTCCATCTTCATCTGCTCCAGGGTAATAGTGATCTCTTCGGCATTTAGTTCGGGATAATGACTTCTGGAGATGAGAAGAAATCCTTTCAGCAAATCGGAAGAACCCAGCTTCATCCAGTCAACCAGCTGGTTGCGGAATCCATCTTGTTGGATATGATGAATGATCCATTCGATTCTTCCCTGAACAAGTTCATCAAAACTATTTTCCCAGGCCATTTCGAGGGATGGAACGGCCTGGTCTCCAAATGCAAATATTTTCTCTTTAATGAGGTCGAAGGTCCTGTCATCAGGCTCATCCAGGAGATTGATCAGTGCCGAAAGCTGGTTGGTGTTAGTGGTCATGAGGAATACAAAGATAGCGAAAAGGAAAAAGCGAAATAGCGAGGTAGCGAAATAGTGAAATAAAAGGAACCAGCAATAAGGAACTAGGACCCTGTAATTATCCGATCCAAAACCATCTCAACCAACTCTTTGATCACAGGACCGTGATACGGGTTGTATTCACAGGTTGCCCGGTTGGCTACCAGGGCGCAAATGGTGATGGATTCATGACCCATCAGGGCACTAAGTCCGTAAAGTGCAGACGTCTCCATTTCGAAGTTCGTGATGCGGTGCCCCTCACAGTGAAACTGCTGGAGTTTCCCGATCATCCCGGGATCGGTCAGGGCCAGGTGCAGGCCACGTCAATGAGGCCCGTAGAAACCAGGAGCAGTAACCTTGATCTCTATGCTGTCAAAAAAATCAGAGACCTCAGGAACCCTCCCCGGATCTCCCATAATTAGAATCGTATCGGCCAGATGATCAGGTTTAAGATACAAATGATATACACTCCCATTGGAATTGACAATCAAATCGGGCTCGGCAACCAGTATCACAATCTTGAGATTTGGTTTCCCCCTAAAATTAATCATTTGAAGTAAAAAAGCAGTGGAACTTGTTTCGTTGTCTCCAGACTAGGATAACCCATAATTTTTCATAAATTTGTTGAAAATCAATAATATCACACTATGTCGCAAGAATTTGAACTCAACTGGAAAAAATTTATGCCCATAATTCTGATCGTTGTTGGAGTGATCCTCATGATCATCTTCTGGGCAAAAATGACTGTAACAATTGATGCCGGACACGGGGGTGTTTTGTTTAAAACGTTTGGAGGCGGGATTGACACCAGCCAGACTTATGGAGAGGGATTTCATGTGGTCTCTCCCTGGAATAAAATGGTGGTTTATGAAACCCGGCAGCAGGAGATTGCTGAAGATATGCAGGTGCTTTCATCAAATGGCTTGGAGATAAAAGTAGATGTATCGGCCTGGTACCAGCCAATCTGGAGCCAGATGGGCGTACTGCACGTGAATATCGGAACCGATTACCTGAAACGCGTTGTCATTCCATCTTTGAGATCATCGGCAAGAACGGTGATCGGGCGATACACTCCAGAGCAAATCTATTCCACCAAACGTGATGCCATCCAGGACGAAATCTTCATGGAGACCAAGACAATCCTGGATGATAAATATATCCAGCTCAACCGCGTGCTGATCCGTTCGATCATCCTGCCACCGACCATCAAAACGGCCATTGAAAGCAAATTGAAAGAGGAACAGGAGGCCCTGGAATATGTCTTCAAACTGGAAAAAGCCAAGCAGGAAGCTGAACGTCAACGCATTGATGCGGACGGAAAAGCCACAGCCAACCGGATCCTGAGTGCCAGTTTGACCGATAAAATCCTGAAAGAAAAAGGAATACAGGCTACCTTGAAACTGGCAGAATCTCCCAATACCAAAGTGGTGGTAATTGGCAGCGGAGAAGGCGGAATGCCTATCATCCTGGGCGATAAATAAAGCCTCACGACATATGGTAACGCTGTCAGCTAATGAGATCATTTGTGTGTTAAACTCTTCAATTACAAGTTGCACATCCAACAATCCGGCATCCAACCTCAACCATGGAACAATGATCTCCGGGAATTCACCACAGCGTGATAATTGCATCCCGGAAAAATACTGCTTCAATGATATCCCTGAGCTCTGTGCCCTGAGCTCTGTGCCCTGTGCCCTGTGCTCTGCGCTATACAAGTGGGATGAAGTTATGACGTACACAGACAGTGAAGAGACCCAGGGCCTTTGTCCGCCCGCCTGGCATGTGCCGTCCGAATCGGACTGGAACCAATTATTTGCGTATTATCAGAACAATGCTTTCGCCGGGGCGCCGCTGAAATCCACCGGGTATTCAGGATTCAATGCTTTGCTGAGCGGCGTCAACCATTTGAATAGCCAGTGGGATTTCAATGATTTCGCGACCTTCTTCTGGTCGTCGACTCCGTATGGACCTTATAAAGCGTGGGCGCACGGGATGAATGAGTACAACTATTCAGTGTCGTTTTATCCGGCCTTTCGGGCGAATGCGTTTAGTGTCAGGTGTTTAAGGGATTAGCGAAATGCAAGATGCGGAAAAGGCCCCTCAGGTGATTGGTCAGCCGATCCAGGACCAATTCTATCAACTCTCTGACGCCATTTCACTAACTTTGCACTATGAAAATTGAAATCCTCAACATAGGCGACGAGATCCTCATCGGACAGGTAATCAACACCAACGCCGCCTGGATGGCGGAAGAGCTGAACCGGAACGGATTTAAAGCCTACCAGTTCACCGTTGTTTCCGACAACCGGGAGCATATCCTGCAGGCGCTGGAAGATGCCAGGGCCAGAGCAGATGTGGTTCTGATCAGCGGAGGCCTGGGTCCCACAAAAGACGATATTACCAAGGAGACGATCTGCGAATTCTTCGATACAAATCTGGTTTTCAACGAAGATGCGTATCACGACATCGTGGCATTCTTTGACAGGAGAGGGATCGCGGTAACCGAACTGAACCGGAAGCAAGCCGAACTACCCGAATCTTGCATCTCCCTCTCCAACAGGATTGGGACAGCCCGGGGAATGTGGTTTGAAACAACCAGACCTGTAGGGGCAGGTTCCAAACCTGCCCCTGATTCCAGTATCTATGTTTTCCTCCCCGGTGTCCCATTCGAAATGAAAGACATGTTCACCCGGGAAGTGATTCCGCGACTGAAGGAGAAGTTTGTCCCTAAGCCGATCTTTCACAAGACAATTCTGACTCAGGGCATGGGAGAGTCATTTATGGCAGACCTGATGAAGGATTGGGAAGAAAATCTTCCTCCCCATATCAAGCTTGCCTATCTGCCTCAGCCGGGTATCGTCAGGCTGCGGCTTACGGCCTCGGGTTCTGATGAGGAGGTGCTACGGCAGGAGGTTGAGTCGGTTATCTCGTCGCTTCAACAGATCATTCCCGACCTGATCTACGGCTATGATACCGATACCCTGGAGAATATTGTCGCCCAGCTGCTGATGCTACAAAAGAAAACCCTTGCTGTTGCAGAGAGCTGCACAGGAGGCTACATTTCTCATCTGGTCACCTCAGTTCCAGGAAGTTCAGCATGGTTCCAGGGATCCATTACAGCCTATTCCAACCGATCGAAAGAGGATCTCCTCTATATCAAAAAGGAGACCCTGGAGAGCCATGGTGCGGTGAGCGAACAGGTGGTTCTGGAGATGGCGGTTGGCATACGGAACAGGTTCAGAAGCGATTATGTAATTGCCACCACCGGTATTGCGGGTCCGTCAGGCGGAACCCCTGAGAAGCCGGCAGGCACAGTCTGGATCGGCATCGCCACACCTGAAAGAGTGTTCGCAAAGCACTTCCTCTTCGGCGATAACCGCGAACGGAATATCCGGCGGACGGCCGTAACAGCCCTGAACCTGCTGAGGCAGGAGATGATTAATCCCTAAAACCTCTGAAGGAGACTTATTCCCTCCTCGTGGGATTTCCTTCCCCTTAAGGGGATTTAAGGGTAACATTCGTCTGTCAATGTTATCCATGCCGGTCGTTCATTCAGCCCAAATGCCCCTCGGCACAACGGCAGAATCCGTTGAACCGGATCCTGACGAAAGCCGACATAGAAGTGATTCAGAATTCTGTATCTTTACAATCCAGTTTTTACCAATAGCGGAACAATGGAGGAGCCGAAGAAACTCAATGTCCTCTGGACTACAGGAGAAAAAGATGTCGCCATCAGGATGGTGTTCCAATACCTGATGAATGCCAAAGCCAACGGGTGGTGGGAGGATATCAACCTGGTGATCTGGGGACCCTCGGCCAAGCTCGCGGCCGAAGATGCTGAGATCCAGGATGAGATCAGGATGTGCCTCGACAGCGGGATAACCGTTCAGGCTTGCATGGCCTGCACCGACTCCTATGGCGTGACAAGGCAAATCATTCGCCTGGGAGTGAATGTCAGGATGATGGGCGAATCATTTACCGAATACCTCAAAGGGAACGACAAGCTGGTAACGTTTTAGCTTTTAGCTTTTGGCTTTTGGTGGCATTTTCAAGAAAATTTAACGATTGATCCAGTCAAAGTAACCCCGGATATCCAGTCCGTTGCCGGTAAAGCGTCCAAGTTTTTCCTGCCAGTGGTAATATTCCCCGTCTTTGTAGAAATACTCCCGCATCAGGGCGGCAGTTTCAGGATTGAAAAGGTAACCGGGCCCTAGCCTCTTCTCCAGTTCATGGTGGATCTGCCATTGGATCACTTCGGCAAAGAGGTAGTTGTGATTGTACACCGGATAGGAGATATACATCGAGTTTGCGATATCATGAGGCCTGGAGGAGGGCTTGTCGACTAAAAGGTACCTCTTCAGCAGGCTTGTCCTTAGCGAGTCTACATCTATTTCCGGGTTGTTGAAGATCTCCAGTTCCAGCCAAACGTTGTATAACCAGAAACGGATGTTGACCGGCGTGTATTTCTTATAATCTGCGATCTTCGAGGCGATCTCCTCATCGGAAAGATCGGTGTACTTTTTCATCCACTCCCGGTTTTGCATAATTCCGGCCGACCATTCGGCCAGCCCTTCGGCCATCACCGGCATGGTTCCTCCGGCTACCCACTCATACCCCTTCAAAACCGGCGTGGGGAGTTCGTTATATACGCAGGCCAGTCCGTGCCCAACTTCATGAAACACCGTGGATAGCCCCACGCCGGGATTGACAACCAGCTTGAAATTATCAGGGATTCTAACTGCAATCCCCTGCCCCCCCATCGGAGGTGGCAGGATCATCTCCCGCTTGAGGATCGGCAACTCCTCATACTTCATGCCCAAACCGTTCAATGTGCCGGAAAGAATCGCTTCACGCTCCTCCTTTTCCGGCTCAGGGGGGGCGCTCTGAAAGTATGGGAAATAGATCCGGAAGACATCCTGAATCCCGACTTGATCGAGATCATTCTTCTCCTTCATTTCTGTGATCATCTCCCTGTATGGCACGATAGAAAGAGTATCCATCTCGTCGAGCCAGTACTGAATTGCCTCGGGCTGGATCCCGGTAACCATCAGAACCAGTTCGATATAGCCAGGGAATCCGATCGCCTTTGCCGTAGCCTTTCGTTTGGAGAGGAGTTCCACAGCCATCTCTTCCAGCTTTTCTTTCGAGGGTTTTCCGTTCACTGTATCTGCGGTATTGAGCCACCGTTCGAGCTCCGACTGGAGCGCCTTGATTTCAGGAGAGTTATTCACCATCGAAGCCGCCAGAATATTGTGCCACTGAACCAACCTTCGCTGCATCAGGGAGTCCCTGACCTCTGAGATTTGAGGCATCCAGAAACGGAACACGGCCTCCATACTGTCTTTCTCAACAAAGGGATTGCCTTTCAGCACTTCAATCTGTGCGGCATCTTCCAGGGTCCCTGAATAATATGCGTAATAAGTTTCACCAAGAGCAACAGAATAGTTCTCAAAAAGAACGTCCTGACGATCCAGGAATCGGCTGAGATTAGTTGTGTTTTCATACCATTCAGCCTGCTGTGCAAAGGCCTGCCATTGCAATCCAATCAGGATCATCGGAATAAGAAAGAGTTGTTTCATACTATGTCTAATTAAGTGGTCTTCGCTTGCAAATATGCACATAAAATCTAATGCTACTAGATCACTCCATCGTCTCATCACCTCATCACCTCATCACCTCATCACCTCATCACCTCATCACCTCATGACCTCATGACCTCATGACTTCATGACCTCATCACCTCCTCAAAGCTTCTGCCTGAACATGTGTTTGTTATCGCCCGCACCGGGAATGTCGTAAAGGTAAAAGAGAAAGTTGTTGTGGACCATAACTTTTTGAGGGTACATATGCGATGAGGTGGTGACTCGTTTCAGGTTACCGTTGTTAAGATCAATCCTATAAAGGGTCATCCGTCCATTCTTCAGGAATGAAGTATAGGCTTTTTTCTCAATATCGTCAATGTATATCTCTGTTGTCCACCGTCCATCCCTGGTATCCTGTACCTGCATCTTGAGCTTGGAAGTGAATTCCCCATTGAGTGTAAAGAGTTCCAGCGTATAATCGGCCGTATTGAAAACACAGAGAATATCATCAATCTTATGCAGGGTAGAGGTGTTGGGTTTGTACAGAACCTTCCTAACCCACATCCACTCCTGAAATGCTTCCCTTCCATCAGGGATGCCCGACATCATCAGCATTGCATCGTTGTTAATAACTCCTTCGCTGTTCGTGCGGAGCATCTTCATCTTCTCTTCATCATTGGCATTCGTAAGGTGCTGCCTCTCGGTGGTCTTTCTGTTGATTGTGTAGAATTCCATACCCAGTTGATTCCTGCTTTGCTTCCTGAAGAATAGCAGATCGCCGGCAGAAGCAACACAATCGGCAAGGGTCCGGTTGAAGCGGTCAATCTCGGCTGGATAGATCAGTCGCAGCATAGAACCATCGCGAAACACCTGATACGCGCTATCATGGCTTAATACATGAATATGTCCCAGACAGTCGTGAAAGAGTTCCACCGGTCGAAAGGGAAGTGCTCCCGAACTGGAGGCGGTGTCCCCCACCAGTGAAAGGCAAAGCAACTCCGACTCGGCCCTGGTAAATCGGAAAATCAACACATAAACCCTGTTGCTGTCGACTTTATAGTCGAGAACCGAATACTGGTGATCCTTAAAAAAGAGCTCAGGCTCATTCTGTG
>Ga0351875_1175_pt1 | contig 12809 bp, 7 predicted proteins | sample BONcelFGM3001C14_FD_206784 | JGI IMG/M metagenome (GOLD analysis project Ga0351875, IMG submission 206784) | Enriched cells from coal bed in the Powder River Basin, Montana, United States - BONCAT cells FGM rep3 HSBNCT.FGM.300.1.C14 ... | reverse complement strand
TATTGAGATACCTTCTGATGAAATCGTGGTTCAGATACAGGTTAAATTCTAAAACTAACTAAAATGAAAAAACTATTTCTGACTGCCATTGCTTTTGCAGCATTGGGCATCATGGCTCAGGCTCAGGATCTGATTACTGTTGCCGAACTGAGCTCAAAACTAAAAGACGCCAATTTAGTGGTTGTTTCAGCCGAAGTTGAGACTGAATATGCAAAAGTTCACATCAACGATGCTGTTAATGTATCATACAAAAGCCTTGAGAAAACAGGCAGCATCGAAGGTCTGCTTCAATCTCCTGCCGAACTCGCTAAAATTTTTGGCGCCAAAGGGCTAAACGAAAAGAAAACCATTGTGGTTTACGATGAAGGTGCCGGTAAGTATGCCAGCAGACTCTATTGGGCCCTGAAGTATATGGGTGCAACCGATGTAAAAATTCTGGATGGTGGCATGGTGGCATGGAAAGCTGGTCGTAAACCGGTTACCAAAAATCCATCAACGGTAAAACCAGCAACCTTCACTCCTGCTGTAAACAATGCGATTTATGCCGACATGAAAGAGGTACAGGCTGCTTCGGGCAATGCAAAGGTTGTTCTTGTTGATTTACGTGAAGTTGCTGAATTCACCGGCAAAGACCCCAAAAACAACAAAGGCCGCATCCCCGGATCGGTTAATGTAGATCATACTACTTTAAACGCTGCCAACAGTCTTTACAAATCAAAGGCTGAGCTTGAAAAAATCTTCACAGCAGCAGGCGCAACCAAGGACAAGACCATTATTCTGGTTTGTCCTACTGGCGTAAGAGCTGGAAAAGGTTTCGTTGCGCTGAAATCTATCCTTGGATATCCAAACGTTAAAGTTTATGAAGGTGGTGTAAATGAATGGGCTGCCACAGCTTCAAACAAATTAGACAAATAAGCAAAGTTTGTGTTTTTGAGACCGGATGCCGCGACTGCGGTGTCCGGTTTTTTTTTGAATAAAGGTTTAACATCTGATAAGTCATATTTATTATGTAATTGAATTACAGTATTTTAGCATCAAAAAGATCATAATTCCAAGCCATCATTTAATAAATAAAAAAATCTCTTGTAAATTATTATTACTTGCTCTAATTTTACACTTTGCTTAGTGTACCAATTACACAAACAAAAACACCTGATTCACATAAAGATCTTTGAAGGCACACCAGGTGAATTTCTTTTCGGAATTTTGCTTACTTTTATTGGCCTGCAACCAGGCTTAATTGATTTTTAATCCAACATTAAAAAAATTCAAAAACAAATCCACTAACACACAAACACATGAGTAAACAGGACAACAGCTACAAAGTGGGAATGTCGGTCATTGGCTCCATCTTTTTTATCTTTGGATTCGCTACAACCTTCATCATTACCCTAAGTGCCAAAGTAAAGGATATTTTTGAGCTCAGCGAATTTGAAGCTCAGATGCTGAACTTTGCCTTCTTTATCACCTATGCAATACTCTCAATTCCTATTGGCTTGTATATCAAGAAAATAGGATACAAGCGGGCGCTGATTATAGGACTTTTACTTATGGCTGCCGGAGGTTTTTTGTTTTATCCTTCGTCAAGTATTCCCTCTTTTCCTCTGTTTCTTCTTTCTACCTTTATTCTGGCTTCGGGAGTTGTATTCCTTCAAACAGCAGCCAATCCATATGTTACAGCCCTGGGACCTGAAGTTACTGCTTCAAGCCGTTTAAACTTAACTCAGGCGTTAAATTCTATTGCAACTATGGTTGCCCCCTGGATAATCTCTGTTTTTATCTTTACTGGTGTTTCAGAAATGCTTGACGCCGCTGGTAAAGCCGAAACAGTGCAGATGCCATTTATTATTATGAGTGTACTGATTGTCATTATTGCACTTCTTATAATGACCATCAAGCTTCCTGAAATCGTTCAAACTACTACTACTTCCATAAGGAAAAGTGTATGGAAATACCCTCATGTGCTCCTTGGCGCAGTGGCTATTTTCTTTTATGTGGGTGCTGAAGTTGGAAACGGAAGCCTAATCATAAACTATCTGAAAAATACCAATGGTATGGATCCTGATATGGCTTCAACTTATGCAGCCATTTACTGGGGAGGAGCAATGGTTGGCCGTTTCTTCGGATCATTCATGTTTTCAGACATCAGTATGTCGAAAAAACTTACCTATGCAATCCCTGTGCTGCTTCTTGCATTGGTTTCCGGTTCTTTTGTAACTGGTTGGAACTGGAATATAGGTGGCATCTTCCTTGGCATTGCGGTTATTAACTTCCTGATTATGCAAATCGGAACCGGAAAAGCTGCACGTACCCTGGCTGTTTTTGCTTTGGTAGCGGCATTACTTGATATTATCACCAGTTTTGGCACCGGTCAGGTGGCATTATGGACTGTTATCTCAATTGGTTTGTTTAACTCAATAATGTTCCCGAATATTTTCACCCTTGCTGTGAAAGATCTCGATTCAAGTGAGTTGAGTACTGCTTCAGGAATTATAAACACCATGATTTTCGGTGGTGCGATTATCCCTCCTGTCATGGGAAGCGTTGCCGACAATTTTGGCTACACCTGGGCATTTATTGTTCCGGCTCTTTGTTACCTCTACATCTTCTATTATGCGGTGAAAGGCGCCCATATCAGGAGATAAATAACCAAAACTCTGATCATGAAAAATAACCTCAACCGAAAACTAAACCTTTTTATAGCCCTGCTGACTTTTCTGATGATTTCAGTTCAGTCATTCAGCCAGACTTATCTGTACTTTCAGGATAGCCCAGCCTCTGATCTCTATGATTTCAGCTGGATGGAACTAACGCCTCCAAGTGAACTGGCACGTTTGGGCAATGAATTGCGAAAGTTTCCGGTTGAGGCTTCGATTCCTGCGGTGCAGGGGACAAACAGCCTGCGGCTTAACTGGAAATCAGTTAGTGGTGGTGACTGGGTTGCTATTGCAGCTGCTTTAAACTGGGAAAGTCATAACATCAGCGACACCGATACGCTGATGTTCTGGCTTCGATCAGCTCAGGGAATCAACAACAGCAACCTGCCTAAGATTTTCATGGAGGATGTCAATAATGTCAAAACCACCAAACATATATTTTCAGCGTGGTGTTCAAACCTGACATCCGGTGTCTGGACCAGAGTGGCAATACCAATGAGTCTTTTTTTGAATTATGGCGATCCTGTTGATTTTACAAGGATCAAAACCATTGGATTTGCACAAAATGTCGCCGACGGAGTTTCACACACCTTGCTGGTGGATGATATGCGCGTATTTAAAGGCGACGGCACTGCTCCTCCGGCATCACAACCAACCGGTGTTGTAAGCGAAGGTTTCGACAGCCATGTAGAAATTCTGTGGAATCCCAATCCTGAAACCTCGCTCAACGGATACCAGGTACAACGATCAATTGATGGAGGAAATAACTGGGTAATAGCAGCAGTTGTTGACAAGAATACAACCCGCTACATAGACTGGACAAGGCCCCTGGGTAATGCAATAAATGCTTCTTATCGCATAAGTGCACTTAATGCAGCCAACCAACCTTCATTGCCTTCAATTCCAGCCAATGCATCAACCCGCATCTTTAGCGATGATGAATTGCTGGATATGGTTCAGGAATATACATTCAGGTACTTTTACGATTTTGCTCATCCCGCTTCAGGAATGGCCCGTGAACGAAACACTTCAGGCGATGTGGTAACATCCGGCGGTTCCGGATTTGGCATTATGGCATTGATTACAGGGATTGAACGCGGCTTTATAACCCGGGAAGAAGGCATGGCTCATATGATCAGGATTCTGAACTTCCTCGAAACTGCCGACCGCTTTCACGGCGTCTGGCCACACTGGATGAACGGCAATACCGGCAAAGTTGTGACTTTCAGTGAATTTGACAATGGAGGTGATCTCGTTGAAACAGCTTTTCTTGTGCAGGGCCTGCTTGTTGCGCGTCAGTATTTTGATCAGCCTGCGCAAGATGAACAACAGATTGTAAGCCGGATAACTGCCCTTTGGGAATCGGTTGAATGGGACTGGTATTCGCGCAATAACTCCGGTGCACTTTACTGGCATTGGTCACCAGACTATGGATGGCAAATGAATATGCAGGTAAGAGGATGGAATGAAGCTTCAATCGTTTACATGCTTGCCATTGCTTCTCCAACACACGCTGTGCCTGCATCTTACTGGAACAACGGTTGGGCGGGAATGCCCTATTATACAAACGGAGGTTCGTTCTACGGATACACCCTGGATGTTGGCTGGGACAGAGGTGGGCCACTATTTTTTGCACACTACTCTTTTCTTGGATTCGACCCAAGGAATATCAAGGATAATTTTACCAATTATTTCAATCTCAACCGCAACCACACACTTATCCACAGGGCATACAGCATTCACAATCCTCAGAACCACACCGGCTACGGCCCCAATTGCTGGGGGCTGACTGCCAGCGACGATCCCGATGGCTACACGGTGCATGAACCCGGGGCAGGACGCGACAATGGAACCATTACTCCCACAGCCGCTCTTTCGTCAATGCCATACACACCGCAGGAATCAATGGATGCACTTAAACACTTTTACCGCGAACTCGGCGATAAAACCTGGGGATGGATGGGATTTTACGATGCTTTCAACCAAAAACGAAACTGGTGGGCAACATCTTACCTTGCCATTGATCAGGGCCCGATTATAGGAATGATAGAAAACCATCGTTCAGGCCTGCTTTGGGATAATTTTATGGCCAATCCTGAGATTGCACCAATGCTTTCATCGATTGGTTTTGTGCCCGACCCATTTGACCTTGAAGAAATAAGTACCACTCAGCATGGATTCAGTATTTTCCCAAACCCTTCGATAAACGGATACACTACCCTGTCCATCATAACATCATCTCCTGAAAACATCAACATCTCGGTTACCGATTTAACCGGCAAAACCGTTAAACAAATATCCGGAATATCAGTTTCTATGCCTGGTGAATACAGCATAAACATCAACACTTCTGACCTGCCAAATGGAATGTATCTGATTTCCACTTCAGGCACAAAAAACCATATCACAAAAAAACTTTTCATTCAATAACCAATTTTAATTAAAGCAGACCTGAGAAAGGAGGTACCCGCAAAACACAACTAAGTGCAACAGATTTATAAAAAAAAGAAGAATACCGGGTTAAATATTACCAAACCTAAACCAACAACCAAAAGACAACCAAATGAAAAAAATAAAACTACTATTCATCCTGATGTTTGCCCTGGGATTCCTGCCTTTGGCAATGGCCCAGCAAGTAAAGGTTTCCGGTCAGGTTAAGAGTGCTGCCGATGGCGAAACCCTTCCGGGAGTTACTGTTGTAGTGAAAGGCACTACTACCGGAGCAGCCACCGACCTCGATGGACGCTATAGCCTTGAAGTTCCGGCAACCGCCACACTGATTTTCAGTTTTGTGGGAATGGAAACTCAGGAAGTCGCCGTTCAGGGACAAACAACAATCAATGTTTCTTTATCTTCATCGGCCAGCATGCTCGACGAAGTTGTAGTAGTGGGTTATGGCTCAGCCAAACGGCTTGACCTCACCGGCTCTGTGACAACAGTCAAAGCAAAAGATCTTGCTTATCAGGCCGTTGCCAACCCCGCCCAGGCCCTTCAGGGCAAAGTGGCAGGTGTTCAGGTTACCAACAGCGGATCGCCCGGAAGTTCACCGGTAATCCGCATCCGCGGGCTGGGTACTGTATCTTCAAGTTCTGCACCGCTTTATGTTGTGGATGGAATCTTAACCAACGACATCAGCTACCTGGGAACCAACGACATCGAAAATATAACTTTCCTCAAAGATGCTTCTTCATCAGCAATTTATGGTGTAAGAGCAGCAAACGGAGTTATTATAGTAACCACAAAACGCAGCAGCAGCCGCGAAGCACGTATTTCCTATTCAGGATATACCGGATTCCAAAAGGTGGTAAATAAATTCGAACTCGCCAAAGGAACCCAATACATCGACCTTATCAATGAAAAGAACAAACTTCTGGCCGATGCTTCCGGCACAGCATTTACTCCGGTTGACCCCAACGATTACCCTGATGCAATCGACTGGTACGATGAAGTTTTGCGTGAAAAAGCCATGACACAAAGCCACGATGTAAGCGTGATGGGAGGTTCTGCAAAGAGCCTTTACACCTTCGGTGCTTCATGGTTTACGCAGGAAGGTCTCGTGAAAGGTCATGATTATGACCGTATCAACATCAGATCTTCTCTGGAATCGGAAGTAATGAAAAATCTTAAAGTTGGTTATTCAGCCAATCTTTCAAATTATAAATTCAAGGATGTACCTGGGGTATTTTACAATGCCTATGTGGCGCCTCCGGTTTTTACAGCAAAACTTAACGATTCTACTTTTAACCCGATGGGTGGAGGATCTCTGGGAAATTTTGCCAACCCGGCTGCTCAGCTTTATTATTTCAATAGCCGCTCCAATGGAATCCGTTTTCTTGGAAGTGCATTTGCAGAATTGACAATTCTTGAACACTTCAAGTTGAAGACTGCATATGGACTGGATTACGGCAGCAACCGAAACAGAAGCTACACTCCTTACTATGAGGTTTCTCCGACTCAGGTTGACACAAACCGTATGCTCAGCCGTTCGATGGGATACTCTACCGATGGTTTCTGGGACAATACCCTGACCTACGAAAACACCATAGGTAAACACAGATTCTCAATAATGGGGGGTATGTCAGCACAGGAATTCCGTAACCTCAGCCTCTCAGGAAGCAGAAGTGGCGTTGAAAACTTTGGCGATCATTCTCTTTATCTGAATCTGGGCGATCAGTCAACATCAAACTCCGGCGACGGTGGCTCAAAAATTACTGCACTTTCCACCTTCGGAAGAGCTACCTATAATTACATGGATAAATACCTGTTTACAGGAACCCTGCGCTATGATGGAAGTTCGGTTTTCCCGGCTGACGAAAGATATGACATCTTCCCTTCTGTTGGTTTCGGATGGATTATGTCGGGCGAAGACTTTATGCAGAATCAGAGCATTTTTAACTTCCTGAAATTCAGGGCAAGCTGGGGTATCACCGGAAACAACCGCATACCTGCCAACATATACACACTTACCATAGCAAGAGGAGGCGAGCTCTCCACTGCCTTTGGTGAAGGCGGAAATGTTGTAATTGCCGAAGGAGCCAATCTCACATCGGCTGTTCCTCCAACCCTCAGGTGGGAAAAGGTAAAGGAATTCGATATCGCTTTCGAAGGACTTGCAGTTGATAATAAACTTTCGTTTGAAATCGACTATTACCACAGACTGACTGTAGATGGAATCTTCCCGACTACGCTTTCGGCAACAGCCGGAACCTCGGGCAGCTACCTGCAAAATAATGGCGATTTCCTTAACTCAGGTATTGAAATCACTTTAGGGTGGAATGATAAACTGGGTGATCTGAATTATTCATTCAACACCAATTTTACCTACAACAAAAATGAAGTTAAGGATCTGCTTGAAGGAACCCTTGGTCTTTACGGCGGCAATCTGCCTGTAGGAGGATTTTTCTCCACCTATACCGTTGTTGGCCAACCTATTGGATCATACTACGGTCGCAATGTTCTCGGAATTTTCCAGAATGAAGGTGAAATCGACAACTACACATGGACCGATCCCGAAACCAATGAAGTGAAATTGGTTCAACCCAATGCAAAACCCGGCGACTTCAAATACGAAGATGTTGATAACAATGGGTTGATCGATGCCAAAGACCGCGTATTTCTGGGAAGTGCATTGCCAACCTATCTGTTTGGATTTAACGCCACTTTTGAATACAAAGGTGTTGATTTCAGCATTGACCTCTATGCACAAGGCGGCAATAAAATCTACAATGCCAAACGCGGACAGAGACTTGGTAACGAAAACTACGATCTTGATTTCTACGAAAACCGCTGGAATGGCGAAGGAACTTCAAACGATTACCCATCGGCTGACCTGACCGGCGACAATATGCTGCCCAACTCATGGTATATTGAATCCGGCTCGTTTGTGCGTATCCGGAATATTCAGTTGGGATATACCATTCCTGTGAAAGCTGTAAACAAAATCGGAGCAAGAAGTGTACGTGTTTTTGTAAATACTTCCAATCCTTTTACATTCTTTAAGTACAATGGTTTCAGCCCCGAGATTGCCAGTTCTTCACCAACCTCGCAAGGCGTTGACCTGAATGTATATCCGATGTCGGCTACCTACAACTTTGGCGTAAATGTTAATTTTTAACCCTAAAAACAGGATATCATGAAAACATATAAATGGATATTATCCCTCTTGTTTCTAACAGTGCTGGCATTCAGCTCCTGTAAGGATTATCTCGATTTTCCACCCGAAAATACAATACCTGCTGAAGGTTTCTTTGAAACTCAGGAGCATGCTGTACAATCGGTAAATTCAATTTATGCACACATGCGCACATGGCCCATGGTTGCTTTTGCATACATCATCATGCAGGAAATTACCTCTGATAATGCTGTAAAAGGCAGTGCAGTTGGCGATGCTTCTTTTATCAACGATTACGACAACTTTTCCTTTACCGCCAACCAGTTTGTACTAAAAGACTACTGGTCAGGTCGTTACACCGGGATAAATCTGGCAAATCAGTCCATCACAAACATTCCTGGTATTTCGATGAACGAATCTCTTAAAACAAGGCTGATTGGTGAGGCAAAATTTCTAAGGGCTTTGTTTTATTTCGATCTGGTACGTGCTTTTGGCGATGTTCCTACACCTGTTGCCGTTCCGGTCGGACCGGAAATCAATTCCCGCACTCCAAAAGATCAGGTTTATGCCATAATTGAGAGAGACCTTCTGGATGCAATCAATACTTTGCCGGCTTCATACGATGCTTCCAATAAAGGAAGAGCAACCTCGGGCGCTGCCAAAGGTATGTTGGCAAAGGTTTATTTGTACATGGAAAGATGGGGTGATGCCGAGCGTCTTGCCTCTGAAGTTGTCTCTTCCGGAACTTACAGCCTGAACCCAAGCTTTTACAACACATTCAGGGTAGCTGCCGAGAACGGGCCGGAATCGCTTTTCGAAATTCAGGCTCAGCAGATCGATGGAAACTGGGGTGTATCTTTTTCACAGCACGCCGAAGTACAATCAGTACGCGGACAATGGGGCTGGGGATTCAACATCCCAACAGATGACCTTGCTGCTGCGTTTGATGCTGCCGGAGATCCGGTGCGCAAAGCCGCAACCATTCTCTACAAAGGTGATGTAACTCCCGAAGGTGATGTGATTTCAGGAGTAGCTTCACTCGATGGCATTACCGGAACTCCTCGCTACAACGGGAAGGCTTATTATCCACCCAGTCTGCAGGTTTACGGGCCTTATGGTTCAGGTCAGAACATCAGGGTATTGAGATACGCCGAAATTCTGCTGATTCAGGCTGAAGCCCTTATTCGTCAAGGCAATTCATCAGCAGCAGCAACTCCGCTCAATGCCGTAAGAAGCCGTGTGGATCTTCCTGCTATCAACTCTCCGGTTATAGAGGATATTTACCGTGAACGTCGTCTTGAACTTGCTTTTGAAGGCGATCGCTTTTTCGATCTGGTAAGAACCGGACAAGCCGCATCTGTGCTGGGTTCAAAAGGATTTACAAGCGGCAAAAATGAGCTGTTTGCCATTCCTCAGGAATTGATTGATCTTTCAGAAGGAAACCTGACCCAAAATCCAGGTTATTAATTCAGCGATAGGGTTTGAAAATTATCAGACCACTATCTGAATATAACCGGATGCATTAAAATTGGTTTACAGTGCATTGATTTATTAAAAAAGCCAGAGACCATTTAAATGGATCCCTGGCTTTTTTTGCTTTAGTATCTTGTCTTTTTCGAAATCGGAGGTCGGAAGTCAGAGGTCAGATTTCAGAAATTCGAACTCAGAGGTCGGAGGTCAGATATCAGAGGTCAGATGTCAGATGTCAGAGGTGAGAATTGGTTCCGATAACTATCGAAATCGGAATTCCGAAATCCAAAATCCGCAATCCAAAATCCGCAATCCGCAATCCGAAATCCGAAATTGAAATCCCTTAATTCTCTGAACTCCCCTCTCCTCCTCTGAACCTATGACCGTCATTCACCATAAACCAGACTGCAACATCACCTGTACGGTATTTCGAATCAACCTTTTTGGTTCTGATGTTAATTTTTCTGGGAGTCATCATTCTTCTGATGGTTCGTTCATCGCGGTTAAAGCCAACATCAAATGCTGTTGCATAAAAACGCGCTTTGTCCTCGTCGTTTTTCCATTTGATATGGGCATAACGTTTGTCCATGATTTTGTTAAACATAACCAGATAGCGCAATTGCCATTCCATTGATTCAAGACGGCGGGCCCTTTCGCTTCGGGCTTTCGGGGTATTTGAAATCACAAATTTATAAGGACCAAGTTTTTGCCGGGTGTAAGTGCGTTCAACAAGCTCTGCAAAAGAAGGTTTCATTTGGAACCGCCCAACCGAGTAGTGCGCGTATTTTCGTCCCGATCGGATGTATAGGGTACGCATTGCACTGGCTTCAACAATATCGCGGAGTGCAGAATATCTGATCATAGCAGGAATAACAGCACTTAACGCGATATCCGGCTGTAATTTTTCCAGAATAATGGTATCGGTCATCCAGGGATTCTTCAACAGAAAGTCCACTGCATCATAGTACTTATTGCCAAGCTCTGATGTAAGATCTTTAACAGCAACCTTGTCCTGAGCATAAGCGGCAACAGCACCATAGCAGATAGCCACCAACAACAGGGCAAAGGGCAAGACAAATGCAGTTTTATATTTGAATGAATTCACAAAACGGGGAATCGAACGATTTCAATACAGAATGACAGTCATTTCCGTTAAAAGTTCAAAAATAGAGGATTTCTTTTAAAGTTAAAGAAATTTACATCTATAAAACATTAATAAAAAACAATGAGCCGGAAATAAATGCGAAAACACCTTAATTTCTCAGCAAAATATCAGTTCTGCAATTACTTAATTTGAAATCCGTCGTTATTTAAGTTGTTTGTGTAAGTTTAACACTTTTTAATAAAAAAAAATCAATTTTACAGGGTTATTTAGCATTCTATAGAAAAATGATCTATATTTGTGGGAGAAAAAATTACTAACCAAAACCAAACAACTATGAGAAAAATTACCCTTTTAATTGTACTTATGTTCACCTTTTCATGGGCTTCGATGGCACAGGTTGTCGAAAACTTTGAAAGTATAAAGATGAACATTTTTGCTCAAGGCACCAATGGATCAGTTTCTGTAGTCGCTAATCCCGACCCATCAGGAATAAATACCAGTGGAATTGTAGCAAAAATTGTACGTGGCTTCGATGGCGATCCCTGGTGCGGATGGTATGCAACCATTCCAGTTCCCATTGATTTCAATACCAATAAATATGTTCACTTAAAGGTATGGAAACCACGTATCAGCCCTGTAAAATTCAAAATCGAAGGAGGTGAAACCGGAGACATCGAAACGGCATCAATGAATCCTCAAACTATTGTTAACGGATGGGAAGAATTGGTTTTTGACTTCACTGCTGCTACAGGTCCTTATGTGAAGATTGTTTTCTTTCCCGATTTTGAAGATCCTCTCACCCTCACCGAGGACATCACAGTTTATCTGGATGATATCTATGTAAATAACGATCCAACTCCTGGCAGTGCGCCAGTGCAGCTAATTGAAAATTATGAGCATATCCCACTCAACATTATGCTTGGTGGTGCTACCGATCTGAGTAAATTCACGCTGGTGCAGAATCCAGATAAATCAGGCGTTAACCTGAGCGATTATGTGATCGAGTTCCTTCGCGATAAAGACGGTGTTCCCTGGGGTGGCTTCTGGTCAGCTCTGCCGGTTCCTGTTGACGTTACCACGAACAAATACGTTCACGTAAAAGTATGGAAACCCCGCGTGAGCGAAATCAGATTCAAACTTGAAGGTGGAGCAGCAGGTACTCTGGAAATCCCTTCCCGCGCCCCTCAGTTGACTACCAATGCATGGGAAGATATCGTTTTCGATTATTCGGAAAAAACCGGAACCTATCCTATCATTGCTTTCCTTCCTGATTTCTCTGATCCCGTTGGCCTCGATAATGACATGGTTCTTTATTTTGATGATATCATTATAAATAATGATCCCAATCCTATGACTCCTCCTCAACTCACCCTGAATGTTGATATGTCAGAAGCTGGTGATTTGACTGGTGTCCCTGTTTATCTTTCAGGTGCGCTTGGCGGAGACTATGGAACATGGATGCAGCCTGGAACAAACCCAAGCCTCCAAATGCTGGATACTGATGGTGACAAAATATATTCTGTTACGATCTTCGTCCCTGACGGAACTTACGAATTCAAATTCTTCAAAGGTGCTAACTGGGACGGAGGAGATCCTATTGGAAACAGAATCCTTCAGTATGCAGGTGCTATGAATGTGACCTACAAATGGAACGTTGCGGGTGCACTCAGTGTTCCTCAGAATCCTTTGGTTGACAAAATCAAAATGTATCCTAACCCTGTTAGCAACGAACTGATTATCAGCAATTCTGTTGAAGTTAAAGAAGTAACCATTACTTCAATGCTGGGTCAGATTGTTGGTACTTATCAGATCAATGGCATTGGCAGAACCCCAATCAATACCGCAGATCTAAGCAACGGACTCTATTTCGTTACTTTCTACGGAAAAGATGGCAGCCGCCTTGTTCAAAAACTGATTAAGAATTAAATTCTTTTTCTTATTTCAAAGAGAAGCCTCCTTTTTGGGG
>Ga0351875_1171_pt1 | contig 13122 bp, 11 predicted proteins | sample BONcelFGM3001C14_FD_206784 | JGI IMG/M metagenome (GOLD analysis project Ga0351875, IMG submission 206784) | Enriched cells from coal bed in the Powder River Basin, Montana, United States - BONCAT cells FGM rep3 HSBNCT.FGM.300.1.C14 ... | reverse complement strand
GGCTAGCAAGGACTTCTATCTGCCCATCGAAATGGAAGACCAACTAGACTATTATCGCTTCAAACTGACTGGCCTTCCAGGCTATCCAGTGCAAGTGCACCCAGTCCTGGATGCTGATCCTCCTCGGCTTAAAGTTACCTCCGAAGGTTTCTTGAGTCCTGGCTATTTTGTAGCACAACTCACCTTGATTCCCCATGCCAAAGAGTATCCAAGACCTAAATTTTCAGAGATCACCTTCTCTATCCCAATTTATATCCCAGCTTCGGAAGACTACATTCCCCGAGAAACCTTGATGGAAGGGTTTGAAGCTACCTGGCTGATAAAGGCAGGCACAACACATAGAGTTACTATGAAGCTTAAAGAAGCACTATATCCCTATACTTTGACCAATATTCGTTATTACGTAGCATCCAAAGAAGATGCTGGTTTATGTTGTGAAGATAGCGAGATACGCTTAAAGTGGTATCAATCAGACCAGGGTTTGCCTACATATTACTTTAACGGAAGAGACTATATAAAAGGAATCCTTGGCCATGGATCAGATGAAGATAGAGTTAATGCTACCTTTGAAAATTATTATTCCCGTTACCTCAAAGATTTTAATGCTTATGCTCCCTTTGCTTTTGATTGTTCCGTCTATTGGTCTTCCGCCAGTGAAGGAAATGTTACGGTACAGATTATCAACCAACAAGAAAAACTTACTCCTGGGTTTGGACTCAATGTAGCTCTACTGAAAAAGTATATCTATTACGAAGCTTTATCGCGTCAATTTGACCATTATGATGTTATGCAGAAATTTCTCACACCAGCAGAAAGTATTGGTATTAGCTTGAATTCCGATAATATCCAAAAACCTTTTTCCCTACCAATTACGCTTGCCACCCCAGACCCCTCCCTTTACGATTTGATCATCTTTATTCAGGATAAAGTAACAAAAGAAGTCGTGCAAAGCCTGCGAGTGGAATTTTAAAACGTGCCAACACCCCCGTCCCTGTGGCACGGGAATGCAAATAAAAAAAGGCCAGCTGAAAAGCTGGCCTTTTTGTTAGTCTAATTAAGTGTTAGTCAATTAGCTTGTTGGTAATAATTACCAAGTGCGGGTGCGAGGAGCTCCGCCACCAAAACCACCACGAGAGGTGTTGGACCTTGCGGGTCTGTCTTCTCTGGGTTTGGCTTCGCTGGCAGTGATGGTACGACCATCAATGCTCTTGCCATGAAGAGCTGCGATAGCTTTGAGAGCTTCGTCTTTGTTTGCCATCTCGACAAAACCAAAACCGCGTGAGCGATTGGTCATTCTGTCTTTGATAACGTTTGCAGAAGTGAGTTCACCAAAAGGTGCAAACTCATTGCGCAAATCTTCATCGGTCGTTTCGAAGGATAAGTTTCCTACATAAATATTCATTTTGTTGCCTCCAACATTTTAATTAATCATCAACCCTATCATGCTGGAGCCTTAAAACTAATCTACCAACAATGCAGAATGATAACACTCAATACTATACCATATAAAATTAAAAGTTCAATAAAAAAATAAAGTATTTTAAATTACAGGATTCATTAATTTTCTTTTTGCCAGATTCCAAAGTACAAAAAGGCTAAAAGCCAGCACAAATATGCCAATCACCAAAGAAAGCCAATCAAAAAAACCTGTGCTCAACATCCAGAACGCTTTAAGGGGAGCATAAGTTGGAAAAATATAGAGTAAATGTCGATGCCATGAACCAATAAAATATCCTGCAACAGGAGCTATTAAAAAGATGCCTGTTGCCTTCATCATAGCTAATCCTTCAATTTTGTTTCGTGCCAGGGATAGTATCAAAAGTGAAAACATAGGACCAAAAAAAGATGCTATGAGAGCAATGAGCAGAAAGGCAGGCCAATTCAAAATCGGAAAATTCATCAGAAAACTAGTGAGAATGATATAGAAAAAACTTGGAAGCATAGTAAAAACTCCAATACGATAAAACAAGTAAATTCCATAGGGAAGAGGGGTAACTCGAATCATTAAAAGTACTTGATCGTCCAAATCATCTAATATTAGCAAAGCAGAAGCAAGTCCAAACAAGGATGGACAAAGCATAAGGAAAAAATAACTGAAAATCAGAGGCATATAATCTTGTATTGCGATGTTATAAAGAGCTAATGATGAATCCAACATGGGCAATAGTGCACGAATCATAAAAACCATAAATAAGGGGACGAACACCAACATAAGCAACATTTGGTCTCGCATGATTTGTTTTAGATCGTAGCTTACCAGGCTAAGAATACTTTTCATGCAGGGCTCCTTTCTTCCAGGATATAATAGCGGAAAGCCCTGAAAGCAAAGCGCTGAATTATTATAATCCACAAGACAGTCAAAACGGTATACAGAAGAATACTGAAATAATCGACACTTATCAGACAACATTCAAAGGAAGAGCTGATCAATTTCATGCAACTGTAGGATGGATGAAGAAGCCAAAGCAACTTACCAAAGCTATTGGATGTGATCAGGTTAAAATAATCAAAGGCTGGAAGATGGAAAAAGAAGAGCAAGAAAATGGAAGAAGGAAGATAGTGCGAAAAGGAAGAATATCTAAGTACCGACCAAAGCCCAACCATACAAAAAAGAATCGAGTTTAAGGCTATACTGAGTGTCAACAAGAGGGAAGATACTAAGGAAAAACCTGGAATAAGCAGAAAGGCTAAAAGCAAGGAAACCAAGACAGATATCATGCTTAACACGAGCACTTTTGACCAAATGTAGTGAGTAAATTTTATCGGAGTCAACATTAAAGCATTTAGGGTATCTTCCTGTCGTTCAAAGAAAATCCAGGCTCCAAGAAAGTAAAAACCAAATATTGCCAAATCAATATATATAATGAAGGGCAGAAACATACTACGCAAAGTGGTGGATAAAGGCATAAAAACTCCAATATATACCAGGCAGACAAACAAGGCAGCATAAATCAGCCCATATCTAAAAGCAAGGCGACTGTCCATAATTAACAGAGAAACTAACTTCTTCATTGCAAAGACCTTCCCGTGTAGTGCAGAAAGATATCTTCCAAAGTGGCTTGCTTGCTTTGGATGGCTTGCAGAGTATAGCTTTGAACAATATGAAAAAATTCACTTTCTTTGGAAAGGGTAGCGAGAGGGAAGCTTCGGCTTTGAAGGTGCTTGTCCTTGTCATAGAAGGTGATTTCCACTTGATGCTCCGAATGTTTGTTTTTTAATGCCTGAGGAGAATCAACTACCACCAGTTTTCCGTCTGCAATAAGACCAACTCGATCACATAGCTCTTCGGCATCATGCATGTTATGAGTAGTTAAAAAAACGGTCTTCCCCTGCTTGCGAAGATCAAGTATCATTTGCTTGATAAGACGAGAATTCATAGGGTCAAGACCTGAAGTGGGTTCGTCGAGGAATATTAGCGAAGGTTCGTGTTGGATGGCACGGATAAAGCTTAGTCGGGTTTTCATGCCCTTTGAAAAGTTGGCCACCCGGGTATTGGCATCACCCAAAAGACCCACTTGATCCAAAAGTTTGGCAGGCGAAAGGTGCTTCTCGGGGTATAAGGATTGAAAGAGTTGCAGGTTTTCTATGGCACTTAGCTTGGTGAAATGATTGGGAAACTCAAACATAACCCCTAGCTTTTCATATAGATGCTCTTTCCATGATTCGAGACTTTTTCCTAAAATATCGACCGAACCCTTGAAGCCACTCAATAAACCTGTCAAAATCTTTTGGGTAGTGCTTTTACCAGCCCCACTGGGTCCCAAAAACCCAAAAATCTCACCTTGCATGATATCAAAGTTAAGATTTTCTACCGCAGTTTTGTTGGATTTGGGATAGCTAAAACTCAACTCCTTGACTGAAATCATAATTTTCGCTCCTCTTATATCTATAAATCAGTTATTATGGCTATATATTACTCTTATTTCATCCTGCTGTCACTATTGGTAGATAGTATGCTTTCAGGTAAAATGAGTATGAACGTAGGTATTTTGAGTTGCAGGAAAGTTAACGCAAGATGGGCTTATAGAGGAGTTATATAGCATGAATTACAGGATCTTAAGCAAACATATGCCTCCAGTTTCTATCCTTGGATTTGGTTGCATGCGTTTTTACCGTCAGGATGGTTCCCTGGACTTGATGGACAAGGATAAGCCAGTAGACGAAAAACTCGCTCATCAGCTCATGGATAGAGCATTGGAGATGGGAGTCAACTACTACGATACTGCCTATATTTATCTCGGTGGAATGAGCGAGAGCATTTTAGGAAGGAATTTTCAAGGAGCCAAACGGCAAAAAGCTTTCATAGCCACCAAGCTGCCTGTATGGAAAGCCACCGAAAAAGCAGATTATATGCGCTTCCTTGACGAGCAATTGGAACGCCTTCAAACCGACTATATTGATTATTATTTGGTGCATAGTCTTACTGGAGCAAGTTGGCAGAAAGCCATGGAATTGGATATTCTTTCCTTTCTCGACGAAATCAAAGCATCAGGAAAAGTAAGATCCATTGGCTTTTCTTTTCATGATCTGTATTGTGCGTTTGAACCTATCCTATACGCATATAATTGGGATTTTTGCCAACTTCAGCTAAACTATCTCGACACAGAATACCAGGCAGGACTCCAAGGCATGCAAAAAGCTCACGAAAAAGGAATGGGAATCATCTCTATGGAACCTTTGCTTGGAGGGAAGCTTGCCACCAAACTACCCCAAAAAGCCGTGGATACCTTCAAACTAGCGAAATCTGACTGGAGCCCTGCGGAATGGGCTCTTCGTTGGGTATGGAACTTTCCTGAGATAGCCATACTCTTGAGTGGCATGAATTCGATCGATCAAGTAGAAGAAAACTGCCAAGTAGCTTCAAGAGCTCAAGCATCCTCTCTGAGCGACCGAGAGCTGAGTGTTGTCCAGCAAGTCAGAGCTATTTTTGATGAACGTATTCAGATCCACTGTGCAGCTTGTGCTTATTGCATGCCCTGTCCCTATGGGGTGGCGATACCCCAGGTGTTTTCCCTGATGAATGAAGCTCACCGTTTTGACCACCCTGATTCCCTTATCCGCTTTTACCAATCTCTTGCTCCTGAATCAAAAGCTTCCAATTGTGTTGCCTGCGGAGAATGTCTTGAAAAGTGTCCGCATCACTTGAATATTCCAGAATTGATGGAGCAAGTAAATGAGTATTTTACCCAGAAAAACAACTGAAATCGTAGTCAGAATTCTAGGAGGAGTTTAAATGAAGCATATTTTTAAACATTGGGCTCAAATCGTTCGAGCTCAATACCTTACCCTGCCAATAGTACTAAGCTTGTTAGGCAATGCTTATGCCTATTATAAGGGTTATTTTCAATGGAGTACTGCGATTTTGGCTTTAATCGGACTCATGCTGGCTCATATGAGCGTCAACGTCATCAATGATTATTTTGACTATAAAAGTGGGATAGATTTAAAGACAAAGCGAAGCCCTTTTAGCGGAGGTAGTGGCTCTATAGTAGAAGGAATCATCAAACCAAAAACCGCTCTTGTCATTGGCTTAAGCTTGCTAACCCTTTCAGCGCTTATCGGTTTGTATTTCATCCTCACAGTCAATTGGCAGCTTCTGATATTGTTGCTAATTTCAGCTTTCTTTGTAATAGCTTATTCCCCACTGATTTTAAAAAAGCGTATGGGAGAATGGTCGGCTGGTCTTGGTTTGGGAGCGTTTCCTGTGATTGGAACTATATTTGTCCAGATGGGATTCTATTCCTGGGAAATGCTCGTTGTTTCTTTTCCCTCCGCTATATTGGTCCACAATCTGCTTTTGCTCAACGAGATACCCGATCAAGAAGCTGATAAAACAGCAAATCGAAAGACTTTCCCAATTTTATATGGTCCCCAGGCAACGATCCGATACTATGTTTTCCTGTCGCTCTTGATGTATATCTTTATTTCCTCTGCTGTCTCCCTGGGCATCCTTCCTCTGCTCTGCATCCTGTCTTTTTTTGTTGCTCCCCTTGTCTTTTCAATTCAAAAAATAGCCAACAAATCTGAGGTATTGGATTTTTCTAAAATTCTTCCTTTGAATGTTGCTCACATCCATCTCACCCAACTTTTACTTGCTCTGGCATTTATAGTGACTCGCATGCTTAAGTAAAGAGCATTAAATGCCTATTGACCCTCTTTATACTCCGGAAAACCAGACTCAAGTGGTGCAGGATATATTTGCCAGCATTGCTCCACGTTATGATTTTCTTAATCATCTTCTGAGTTTTGGCCAGGATATTAGATGGAGAAGTCATGCTGTTCGACGCATGTGCTTTTTCAAGACCTTTCGTTGCCTGGATGTGGCTACGGGAACGGGCGATGTGGCTCTGGCTGTATCCCGCAAGTATCCTCAGGTTTCCGTTACTGGGATCGATTTTTCCCCTGCGATGATTGCTCTGGCACAAAAAAAAGCCCTTAACCATAAAAACAAGCATCGTCTTTGCTTTAAGCATGGAGACGCAACTTGTCTTGATTTTCCAGACAACTCTTTTGATGTGGTCATCGTGTCTTTTGGGATTCGAAACATCCCTGACAAAAATACAGCTCTGAAAGAATTGACCAGAGTACTGATACCTGGAGGCCAATTGATGATCTTGGAAATGGTCTCGCAACAGCAGTACCAGTTTCAAAAATACTATCAGAGCTATCTTTGCAAGGCTTTACCTCGAATTGCCAGCTTGTTTTCGCACCATCGAAAGGCCTATCGATATCTGGGACAGTCGATCCTTGATTTTCCAAAGCTGTCAGATTTTTGCACTATGATAGAGGAAAACGGAGTCACCTTGGAGCAGGTATTACCCATGACTTTTGGAATCACCCGCTTATTTATTGCAAAAAAAAACATATAATACACTTATTAAGCTCATGGAGGTGCAAACATGCAAAAGAGTGCTGTTTATGCAATTTCATTTGTTCTTATTTCTGCAATCCTTATAAACCTTTCCTCATGTCGGAAAACACAGCAAGATAGTGCCGTAGAGCAAGAAAAAACTTCAATTCTGATACCCACTCAAACGGCTAAAGATGTTGGGGATTGGAGTTTAAATCAAGTTTTCCTTCCCGGCGATCAAGGCTCGGATGATCCAATCAGTATTCAAGATCTATTGCAAAATGAGCATATTCAAGTTATTTTGCTTCATTTTTGGGCTAGCTGGGACGAACCAGCAGGTGCTATAATGCCTCATTACGAAGCGCTCTACCAGCAATACCAGGATAAGGGTTTATTGGTTCTTGGCATCACTGTAGATGAAAAAAATGATGTCTTGCTTGGTCAGATTCAAAGCAGAATGCTCCAAAACCAACTTTCCTACCCTATCTTATGGGATCATGATAAGGCTGTGATGAATAGCTATGGTATCGGTGCCATCCCCGTGACTTATCTTATCGGCAAGCAAGGTAAGATTCGCTACGAACACTCAGGCTTCACGAGCAAAGAAGTGGATATTCCTCCATTAGAAGAAGCTATTAACGCTTTATTGAAGAAATAAAAAAAAGGGGGAGCGAAAGCCCCCCCTGAAAAATTAAGTCCTATTTCGTTTTAGCGTTGATAGCTTTTAGTTCGTCAAAAATACCAAAGAGAACAAAGAGGATTTCACAATAAATTCTGACAAAAAGAGGGCCAATCACCAGCATAAGCAAACCAACGAAGAAACCAATGAGATCGAGACGAATTATTGAGGCAACTAAAAAGAATAACCCTCCAAGTGCTGCTAAAATACCAAAAATCCAAAATAAAATCTTGATAATGATTGGAGTAATCATCTTGTTGAATGAAATCCAATCTTGAAGAGAACCAACTTTTTTCAGATCATTTTGCAGTTCATTTCGGACGTCTTCCATGGTACACTCCTTTTGCAAATAATTAATTGATTGCTTTAGTGGTTATTGTAAAATCATCCCAAGTCAATTACAAGTATAAAAAAGTTTTTTATCTATTGGATTGACAATTTATCGAATAAGCTTATTTATTATATGGAAAAGTATGGTCAATATGCTGTTAAGGTGCACTTTTTGCTTGAAGGCGTTATTTTGCTTTCAATAAAGGAGAGGAGATCGTTGCTATGAATGATCAGTGGTATCTTTCACGGGACAACACCCAATACGGACCCTATACCTGGGAAAAGATCTATGAAATGTTCCATACAGGACATATTTTAGGTCATGACCAGCTCTGGAACCAAAACACCAATACCTGGATCAGAGCTGACCAGATACCAGAGCTAAGAACCTCTCCCCAGCAAGCTCAGGTCTATCAATCTGCAAAAACAGGTTTTTTGGGCAACAAAACTACCTTAACTGTTTCTTTGACTTTAGTAGCTTTGCTGATTCTTGGAAGTGTAGCTTATGTACTTCAAAACTATCTCCGCAGACCTACCTATTACGCGGGAATTCGACGCGTCTCGACAGCTAAGTTGCCTGAAATTGTTAGTGTTTTTCCTGAAAGAGGACCCGTCGGATCCAAAGTGTATCTTCAGTTTGATCAATCGGTTTTGGACCAGGCCGAAAACCTGACTGCCTGGTATGGACAGAAACAAGTTCCCTTAACGGGTATCAGCGAAGACATCGTTCAAGTGGATGTGCCAATAGATGCTAGCAGCGGAAGTATTCTTATTAAATCTGATAAAGCTTCAAGCAAGAGCATCAATTTTACAGTTGACAGCCTGATCAGTACTCCTTTAATTTCTCAGGAAGTTCAACCCTCCAATCAAATGCAAACTATTAGCTATAAAGATGAAGTTAGTGTTACTTTTCCTCCCGGATTCCTGGACAAACCCCGCAAGCTTTCCATAAGCAAATTGGAAAACACTCCAGCTAGTCCGATGGAGCCCTTTGGATCCTCCATTGCTTATGATATCAGTATAGATGGCATGGAGCAGTTGCCCGACTACATTAAAGTATCCATGAAATACACTCCAGACGATGTAGATCCAGACCATCCTGCGGTAGACCAACTTACCATGATGCGCTGGAACGACGAATTTAAAAACTGGGAAATCATTCCCTCTCAACTCAACGAAACACAACAATCCATCGATTTTATTACCAATCATTTAACTCCCTTGAAAGGATTTTTTGCCTGGCCAACCAAGATAGCTGTTGTCAAGACAGCTGCAGCCACTGTAGCAGTAATTGGGGCAACGGTGGGGGGTCTCTATATTGCAGAAAGACTATGTTTCACCAGCTATATCACCCCCCAGGGCAATTTCAAATTGTATTACAACAAAAAAGTCTGGGATGTGTTTGAGAAATATTCCACCTGGCAAAAGCCTTCTATGGCTTCTGGTTTGGCAAGCTATAACCCCAAACATCCCAACTATATCCAAGACATTGGTGAAGTCATGGAAACTGCATTTAAAAACTATATAGGCAAAGGTTATAAAAATCCTGTGGATGTCCCAGGAAGAATCTGGGGCACCTGGCATACCCCCATCACAGTAAAAATTAGCGGAGTTTGGTCCACTCTTACCAAAGTTGCCACAGGTGAAGAAGATCCACAATATGGCAAGTTGTTTGGAGCTCTTCATTTTCCTGCACGACTCTTCATGAATATGTCTTCCAACCCCGATAAAGCTTATACCGCAATTGCCCACGAGCTCTTTCATCGTTTTCAAGCGGAGTATTATGGTCGAAGAAGTTTTCTCAAGAGTTCTATAGGAACTGGGGATTACTGGTGGATTGAGTCTTCAGCGGAATATGCCAGTTGTATGGAAGCCTGGGGTACAGTAAAATATACTCATTTCCTTGAAGAGGGCTTTAAGCCTGATTTTCTTGATTATCCCATTACTTCAACAGGACTAAAAGGACCTCTTTGGACTAGAGACTACGAATATGCAAGCGCTGCTTTTATTCGCTACCTGGTCGAACAAAAGGGCTTAAAATTTAAAGATATGTTCGAAATGGCAAGTAAAGGCTCAGCATTGAGTCAATTAGATGCCTATGTTCGATCCGTAAACCCTGACGATCGTCTAGGCTACTATTATGCCTATTTTGCAAACTGGGCAGTGTTTTCCAATACAGGAATTTTAAAAAATTCTGGCCTAGCTTCTTTTAAAGATGATGTTTCCGATCGAACTATGGAAATAGCTGAAAAAAAAGATACCCTCAGTCTCAACGAAAAGGAAGCAGTAAAAATTGAGTTAAACAATGGAAGAGCCTGGGTGGATGTTTTGGTGTTGCCTGAGGGCAGCAAATTTACTGGCAATACTTATGTCAACAACTATGTACTTACTGATGAAGTAAACATTCCTGCCAAAAACATTAAGCCTGGGGATGTGTTGTATCTATTAGCCAGCAATACCCGCACCGACGATGATCAAACCACCATTACAGTTAAAGTGGACAAACCCGATGGAGACGAACTGAGTCATACTTTTAGTCTTCCCGGAAACCATTCTGCCAAGCTCTGGGCTATCAAACTTGATAAGAGTGAAGTAATCCTGACCATAACTCCAAATGATATTCCTGACGGAAAAGCCGAAGAAGAATACAGCTTTGAGCTTAAAGCTGAGGGTATAGCTAAAAAAATTACCGAAGTAGATTTTGAATGGGATTTTGGCGACGGAGAAAGCGACAGCAAAGATGAGCAAAAAGGTGAGAGTGTCAAGCAGGGTAAAGCTGAAATTGAAATTACTCATACCTACAAAAAACCACCACCCAAATGTACCATCACTGCAATAGTCAAAGATAGCAAAACGGGTGAAGAGCTTGCAAAAACCACAGCGAATATAGCCTTTGGCATCAATGTCACTATCCTTGGTGGAAACGTAGAATACGAGCTTCAAAAAGACGAAAAGGAATACAAGCATACTTTTGAAGCCAAAGCTGATCCGCCTGGCGAGTATCGCTACGAATGGAGTTTTGGTGATAGCAAGACTTTCAGCGATAAGCAGGTAGCAGGGCAAAACTCCAAAGCCACCAATACCTTTAAAGATGGCTTTTATACTACTGAAGTCAAACTGTATGACGTAAAAACAGGTGATATGTTAGCTTCAAATCAAGTAATGGTAACCATCATCCAGGATTTAAAAAAATACGACCTTAAAGAGTGTGATCAATGGTCCGTTGCTCAAAGCGGTGGCTATGGTACCACCTTAAATCTTTGGGACATATCTGCGCTCCCCGAAGGCGCAAAGCTTGATCTGAGCTTCGATGCCTACAGTATGCCCGATCGGTTTGTGGTTCAGTATAAAGGGGTGACTGTGTTTGATAGTGGATGGCGAGGAGATGGATCCTATGCACAGAGCAAGCCTTCGCTATATCCTGGTGGAATCTCTGGTCCCGGTAAGGGTACCGCAGACAATATGTTTAGTAAAGCTGGCGATAATACCATTCGAGTCATAGTATATGGGCCCGAAGGCGGAACTGCCTGGAATTATAAAATTCGTGCACGCTGTTCATCCTAATTGCCAAGAATATTGAAGCAGAGGTGAGTAAATGTCAGGGAGAAGTGTATTTGCTCTAGTTTTGATTAGTATAGGAGTTTTGTTATTTCTGGATTATAGCTTTGAAGGCTTCAGCTTTGGGTATCTTTTATCATTTTTTTGGCCTACTTTGCTTATTGCTATCGGCAGTTTAATGCTTCTTCGAGCATCTCGACCTTCCTTTGGTGCTCTCATCCTTTTATTGTTGGGTGTTTATTTCCTGACAAAAAAACTAGGATATCTGCCTGAAAATTCAGCTGGGATTTTTATTGCTGGAGGGCTTGTTTTTGTTGGCATATGGTTAATTGTGATGCAAAAAGATTACCAGAAAACAAACCAAACTACCAAGGATACCATAAACAGTTTTGCCTTAATGTCAGGTACTCAGACTCGTATTCAATCCAAGCAGTTTAAAGGGGGATCTGTTTTCGCCTTCATGGGCGGAGTAGAGATAGATCTTAGCAATGTAACGCTGGACGAAAAAGGAGCTTACCTTGAATGCACTGCAATCATGGGAGGCATCGAGATCAGAGTTCCTGCGACCTGTATATTGGATATCAGTAGTTTACCTCTGCTTGGTGCCTGTGAAGATCATACCAAGGCAGAAAACTCTCACGTACTTTCAGGACCGGTATTAAAAATACATTGCACCGCAATCATGGGCGGAGTCGAACTTAAGAATTAATTTTATTGCATTGGAGGAAAAAATGAAAAAAAAGCTATTGCTGATTCTAAGTTTTTTTGTAATTACCTCCGTTTTAGCAAGCACTGCAGTTCTTGCCAAAACGGTCAGCATCCCTTCAGTCAACATTACAGGCACTATCAATAAAGATGGCTCTGTTCTTATAGTGGAAAACCGTACCCTTAAGTTTGATGGGGATTATACCTTTGGCTTCTACGAGCTTCCTAAAAGTGATATGGGCAAGATTAGCAGTTTTAAAGTTAGCGAAGGCAATCAGGACTATACTCTTGAAACCAATGCTAGCCGATCCCCAGGGACTTACGTAATCACCGAGTTAGACGACAAAATCAGAATAGACTTTTTTTTCAATGCTATCAACGAAAGCAGAACTTTTACTTTTACCTATATCATAGCTGATGGAGTGAAAGTTTATCAGGATTATGGTCAGTTTTATTGGAAGCTCCAAGGTACTGGATGGGGCTATCAGGTTGATTCCTTTACCGCTACCATAAACTGGAAAAATGCAATCCCAATGGATTCCTACTACATTTGGGCTCATGGACCCTTATGGGGTAACTTTACAAAAACAAATGAAACAAGCTCCTATTTAGAGTCCAATCCCGTCCCTGCCAATACTTTTGTCGAAGTTCGCGTAATGCTTCCATCATCCTACTTCACCGCCAACAAACTAGAAGGGACCATTTACGATAAAGCACTCAAAGAAGAAACCGTATGGGCAGACCAAGCCAACTCCATTCGCAATAGAGCACAAAACTTGGTAAAAATGGGACACTATCTTCAAATTCTTTTTATCCTTTTAGCCTTGTTTTTAGTATGGAATTATTTCCGTTTATATTCCAAACATGGCAAAGAACACAAAATTGCCAATGAATCTATCTATTACCGCGAGCCTCCCTCAGACTTGAAGCCCGCTATTGTGGGTATGTTATACAACTTCCAGAAATATGATGAAAAATACCTGCAAGCCACTATGATCGA
>Ga0351875_1163_pt1 | contig 13881 bp, 12 predicted proteins | sample BONcelFGM3001C14_FD_206784 | JGI IMG/M metagenome (GOLD analysis project Ga0351875, IMG submission 206784) | Enriched cells from coal bed in the Powder River Basin, Montana, United States - BONCAT cells FGM rep3 HSBNCT.FGM.300.1.C14 ... | reverse complement strand
TCTCTGGAATATCCGTAACTTATCAGAATATTCAAAAGACCCTGAGAAAAGCAGGCACCCCAGGTGAGTTCAAGGTTTTTAGCGATTTGCTCCTGGTTGACCGTCAGGTCTTTGACTACGCGACAAAAAATATGCAACATATAATCCATCAGAATAGATGCATCAGGCAATATAATCCGCTCTGCACTTGAGTGAGAAATATCACGTTCATGCCATAGGGCCACATTTTCGAGTCCTGTCAGGGCATACCCTCGAATGACTCTGGCCATTCCGCTGATGCGTTCGCAAAGAATTGGATTGCGTTTGTGGGGCATGGCAGAGGACCCTTTCTGGCCTTTGCCAAAGGGTTCTTCGGCTTCACGCACTTCGGTGCGTTGGAGGTGTCTGATTTCTGTGGCGTATCTATCCAGACAGCTTGCTAGAATAGCAAGACTGGTCAAATAGTGGGCATGGATATCCCGGGATACCACCTGAGTGGATACAGGAGCTATGCTTAGACCCAGTTTTTCGAGGACATAAGCTTCAACAAAGGGATCAGTATTGGCATAATTGCCTACTGCACCAGATAATTTTCCGGTTTTGACCTCAGTTTGCACTATTTTAATGCGTTCGATGTTTTTCATGGTTTCTGCGTACCAACTGGCAAACTTAAGACCAAAGGAAGTGGGTTCGGCATGAACCCCATGGGTGCGTCCAATGCAGGGTAAATTTTTGTATTGCAAAGCCTTTTCTTTTAGAGTGTCTGCCAGTAGTGTTAGATCTTCCAGAATAATGCTTGTAGCATCTTTTAGTTGCCATGCCAGGCAAGTATCAAGAATATCCGAAGAAGTTGCACCTAGATGAAAATACTTCCCGCTTTCGCCTATGTTTTCAGCAACATTGCTGACAAAAGCTACGACATCGTGGTGGGTTTGTGCTTCTATTTCGTAGATTCTTTCAGGCTGATAGGAAGCTTTTTCCTGAATATTTTTCAGGTCTTTTTCAGGGATTAAGCCTTTTTTATTCCATGCTTCACAAATCAGCAATTCAATTTTCAGCATGCGGTCCCACTTGGCTTTGGCAGTCCAATTGTCTTTCATAGGGCTCCGAGAATAACGTTCAATCATCGTTCAATGGTCTCCTTTCGGTCAGGACCTACAGAAACAAAACGTACGGGTCTCTCGAGATAGCTTTCGATTTTTCTGATGTAGTCCTGAGCAATGAGAGGCAGGGAAGTGAAACTGCGACAGTTTTGCGTTTCAGTTTTCCAGCCCTTTATGGTTTCGTAGCATGGCGTTATTTGAGCAAATTCATGTTGGGACGAAGGGTATTCAGAGTTTGCCTCATCTTTGGGTTGATAGTGGGTGCAAATGCGAATTTCATCCAAAGTGTCAAGGACATCCAGCTTCATAATTGCGAGCTCTTCGACCCCATTAAGCATAATAGCGTATCTTAGGGCGGGAATATCCAGCCAGCCACAGCGTCTTGGGCGACCAGTGGTAGAGCCATATTCGTGTCCTCGCTCCAAAAGTATCTGACCTTCAGGGCTTGTGATTTCAGTGGGAAAGGGTCCTTCTCCGACCCTTGTAGTATAAGCTTTACATATTCCGAGGGTGTTTTGGATGTAATGAGGGGGGATTCCAAGACCGGTAGAAGCTCCTCCAACCAGGGAAGAGCAGGAGGTTACGTAGGGGTAAGTGCCAAAGTCAATATCGAGCATAGTGCCCTGAGCACTTTCGAGCATTACTTTTTTTTCTTGCGAAATAGCTTGATTAAGCAGGTAGGCTGTGTCGGTAATGAAAGGAGCCATAGTTTGAGCATATTGGCTGTATTCCTCTATTATTGCGGGGATATCCCATAGGGGGTCTTGTCCGTAAAGCTTCTGCACCATGGTTTTTTGTTCTTCAAGTTTTTGTTGAAGCAGTTGACGGAAAACGTAAATATCTCTGGTATCCCCAAGGCGGATGCCATCCCGTGATATTTTGTCGGTGTAGGCTGGACCTATGCCTCTTTTAGTGGTACCTATGCGTTGTTTGCGTAAGTTTTCATTCCATTCGTCACGAAAGGTATGGTAGGGAAGAATAAGATGAGAGTTCTTGCTGATAAAGAGTCTATCTTGAATTTGATGTCCTTGTTGGGTAAGCCAGTCAATTTCCTCCAGTAAAACTTTTGGATTGATTACTGTTCCGTTGCCGATAATTCCGAGAATATGGGAATGCATCATTCCGGAGGGCAAAAGATGAAAAACGAAGGATGAACCATTGGTAACAATGGTATGTCCGGCGTTGTTTCCGCCATTGTATCTTGCAATTACATCGAAAGACTCGGACATCAAATGAACCAGCTTGCCTTTTCCTTCATCTCCCCATTGCAAACCAATTACACCTTTAACCTTCAGCATTATATCTCCTCATAAATTCAGTCTATAAGCCAATGATTAGTATAGCAAAGACCAAGCTTTTTTAAAAGAATAAAAGCTTGACAAGTTTAACAAGATTTTTTTAATCGAAAAATAGTACGAGACTAGTTATAGGCAAAACTTTATATTTGTTAGAGTTCCCTTCTTTATTACGTTACAGAAAAGGATAATCCTGGTACTATTTTGGCAGATTTAATTCCTCGCTAAGTACGGTCACTAAATCGCAGTTGGAAAGACCTGCTGCGTTGGCTTCATCGGTATCCAAATGAAAATCGAGCACAAAATCGTGACGCACACGTATCACAACATTTCGGAAAATTACTGCTCTGGGTCCATGGGTGGCTATAGCAACTACCTGACCATTAGAAACCTGGAATTTTTCTGCATCGCTGGTATGCATATGAATATGTCTGGAAGCTATAATGACTCCTTTTTCAAGTGCTATTGAACCAGCAGGACCAATCAAAGTCACCCCAGGTGTATTTTCGATTTGACCAGAATCGCGAACGGGAGCTTTAATTCCAAGCTTGAAGCTGTCAGTCATGGATATTTCAATTTGAGTGGCGGGCCTTACGGGTCCGAGTATTCTGACTTTAGCGAGATCTCCTTTGGGTCCTTGAAGGGTAAGAGTTTCTTTTGCAGCAAATTGACCTGTTTGAGTAAGGTCTTTGAGGATTTTAAGGGAGTATCCCTGACCAAAAAGTATTTCCAGATGACTCTGAGACAGATGTAAGTGTCGATTAGATACTCCAACGGGTATTGAAAAGTTCATGAATAATTTTCTCCTTGTTAATTAAAATGCATTGATTTTGAATAGGTAGTAAAAAGCAATGATACCTACCCATACCAAAGAAATTGGCTGGAAGGCTTGTTTTTTGTTTTTGAAATTTTGAGCCAGGTCGTACAAGCTATAAAATAAAATTCCACTTAGTAATCCTTCAACAGGGTTCATGGTAATGATAGTGATGAGTATCATGGGAAAGAAAACCAGATAATCCACGTAGTGTTTTAGGGTAATATTTCGGAAAAACAATTCAAGCAGTTGAGCTCCAAGAACTATCCAAATAAATGCAATCAACGCTGGATTTACAAAATAACCTATGCCAGGAGCCATCAATAGAGCCAGGAGAATGAACAAGGATACAAAAATACCAGTCAAAAATGTTTTACCTTTAATAAAAAGAGAAAAAACACTGTGTTCGGTGTAGGTAAAAACCATACCTGACAAAAGCACTCCGGATAGACTACTAAAAGCGTTCATGCGATGGAAAGCCGCGTCGCTCATGTCTTTGGTGTCGGTATCAGGATGTATCTTTTGATGCGATTGTTGAAGGCTTTGTTGAATAAAAATAGAATAGAAAACTAAAAAGAAGAAGCTCATCATACTTAACCTGATAAGAGCATAATTGCTTTTAAGTATACGGAAAAAATTGCTCCATTGGTTGAGGCTGAGCGCTCCGCTTTCACCAAAGACCTGAGAAAAAACCATTTGAAAAATATCTGGGCGGTAGGGTTGGGGAGCGAAGGAGATTTTTTTAAATGATGAAAGCCAACCAGCAGTACGAACTGAACCCCATTCTGCTGGAATAATTAAGCCTAAAACAATGATAAAAAGCAAGCTCCACAAAAAAGGAGAGGGTAGATTGCGAGTTTTGAGATAAATGTAAACTCCCAGACCTAAAAGAAGCAAAATCAGTGTTGGGGTTACAAAAGTGTCCACTGACAGAGGAAAAAAAGCATTAGTTCCTCGAAAGGCAAGTCCAAAGGTTTTTTTGATATCGTCAGTGACAGGGGTGAGTCTTATAATACCAGATTGCATAAGACCAAAAAGCATCAATTGCATACCTAAAGCCAGGGGGATAAACTTGATCACAGGTTCAGGGATCCATTTAATCCATAAATCTTTTTTAATGATAAAACTGCTTAGCGCGAAAGCAATAATACCAATGAGAGTAGCAATGATTAAATAAGACACTGAATAGCCAAGATAGTTTTTTCCAGCAACAATAAAAATAAAGGCCCAATAGTAATTAGGAAGGATAAGGTAGGGTTTTTTGGTAAAAAAACCACTCAGACAAGTGAAGACAATGGTTCCCAGTCCAAGCAAAACCAGCAGAATTGGAAATACTAGATTGTAAACATTTGCATCATAAGCAAATTTTAAGATTTCTGCAGTGATTAAAATGATAAAGAAGCTAGGGAAAAAAAGTTGAACCGACGCTAGAAGATCTTTGGTAATATGACGAAAAGGAGATTTTTTTTCTTCGCGAGTCTGTTCGTCGATGCCAGGCTCGAACCGTTGGATGATTTTTTTTGTTTTTTTCTTGCTCATGATAGTTGTTCCTTTCGCAAAACATATTGATCTGCCAGTTTTTGATAGCGTCTGGCAGAGTGCTCTATGGATAAGATCTCTTCATCGCTAAGTTTTCGAACTACTTTTCCGGGGATACCCAACACCAATGATCCTGCTTCAATTAGTTTTCCTTCGGTTATGATAGATCCTGCTCCAATGATGCAATTTTTCTGGATAATGCAGCGATTTAATAGAATTGCTCCCATGCCAACGAGAACATTGTTGTGTACTGTTGCAGCATGAATAATTGCTTGATGACCTACGGTAACAAAATCTCCGATGCTGCAGGGATGGCCCTCTTCGACATGAATAGTGGCTTGATCCTGGATATTGCTGTAACAACCAAGGTGTATTTCGGCCAAATCGGCTCTCAGAACTGCATTAGGCCAAACACTTGCGTATTCTTTGATGTGAACTGCACCAAGCAGTTGACACGCAGGGAAAAGGTAGGAGGATCGATGTATTATGGGGCTGTATTGCTTAAATTTTATTATCATAGGATCCACCTTTTCAAATTCAATTATCATCCCATCTAAAATGAAACTCTATTAAAAGGATAAAAAACTACGTTGAAAAAGCAAACAGTTAAAGTTGACTATCTAAAGATGAAAAACTATCAAAAATCATTGAATTAACTTAATGCTGACTTATAATTATATCCAGCCCTGCGGTGGTAGTGATCGTTCAGTAGTTTTGACCAACATTCTGTTGAACATGGGGCAGAAATTTAGATGGAGAGGCTCCTGAAGGAATGATGGAACCCGAAGTCTGATTATCTCTCCAATAGTGTGGTATAAAGGCTCAAAAACCCTGCTACACACGCCACTGTGGGGATTTTTACTGTATTTTGGAGGTAGTCTGAATGATGAGACAAGGACTGGTAAAAAAGATGCTTGCGGATAAAGCCTGGGTAGAAATTCTCAAGGATACCCCCCCAGACGAGTTAAGTCAGCATTCTTCCTGCTCCTGTTCCTCTTGTGCCGGATGTCATACTCAGGCTAATCATGTTTTAGTGGACCTTGACATCGAAGTTCAACCTGGAGACCGTGTAGAATTGCACCTGGAAACATGGAAACTAATTCTAACTGCAAGTATTTCTTTTCTCCTCCCGGTACTATCTCTGATCATGGCTCTTTGGATTAGCAGAGACTATGAAATAGCATTCCAAAAATGGGCTTTAGTTTTATCTTTTCTTGCTTTTTCATTCTTAATTGCGTATATTTTTGATAAGTTAAATAAAGCAAAAGTAAAGCTGGTAAAAGTATTGGAAAAGGATCAAACTGATGAATAGAGAACTTGCTAACGGAATAATTGTTGGGCTTGTCATTGGTATGTTTGCCTCAATTTTATTTGCACCTGAAGATTGGATGAGCGTCAAACGCAGATTTATTGATCGTTTTGTTCATCCTTTATCAGTGCGTCATGGAGTTGTTTCGTATTCTATTACTGATGAGGACGTGCATTAAAATCTGAGTCTCTTGATAGGAGATTAACGATGCTAGTAAAAAAGGTCTTCGTGCTTGTTTGTTTTATAGTTCTTTTATTTTCCTTTTTTTCCTCAAGTTTTGCCCAGGATGTAGCAAAACTATCACTCACAACCGACAAACAGCAATATCTCGTTGATTCTGGATTTATGATTGAACTCAAAATCGATAATGTTCAACAGCTTTATGGATATTCAATTGACATCAGCTATCAACAAAATCAAATCGAGCTTCTCAAACTTGAAGAAGGTGATTTCTTTTCATCTCGCGGCATGGAAACCATATTCCAACAAAAAAATGATGTTAAACTCGGTACCGTGCAGCTTGCATCTGCCATATTAGGCAAATCCTATCATGTTTCAGGCAGTGGAGTTTTAGCCAGGATGCACTGTAAAGCTAAATTTGAAGGTAGTGCTTTGGTCAGTTTTATAAAAGTAACCCTTAAAGACCCTAACTTAAATGATATGCCTTCCATTACCCAGAACCTTACCCTAACTTTTTTCGCAGAAAAAAATGACCCTGTTTTATCGGTAGAGCCGACCTTATTGGATTTTGGCTCTGTGGAATTTGGTAGCCAACCCGAAAAAACATTTCAAGTAAAAAATATTGGCAAGGGCGAAATAAGAGGTGAGGCCCTATCACTAAATCCATGGATAAGAGTCCGACCTCAACAATTTTCCGAAGACACTGAGTTTTCAGTGGTGTTACTCACCCATACCATTCCTCCAGGTACTTCCTATACCGGCGAAATCAAAATAAGAAGCAACGGTGGAGAGCAATCGGTCATGGTCAAGCTATCCCTTTTTCAAGACACCAAAACAGATCCTCCTCCATTACTTATTCTCACTCCTGACAACAATATAATCACCAGAGAATCACGCTTATTTATTCTATGCGAAACTCATCCCGAAGCCTTTGCTTCCATCAATCAGCAACGCATTGCCGTTGATTCAGAAGATGGTATTTTTTTCATGAATACTACCCTCAAAGAAGGCTTGAATTCATTCATTGTAAGCGTTTGGGATGCCTACGAAAACAAACGAAGCGAAACTATCAACGTGACTCGTAAGACTATCCCTCCTCAAATAAGTGTTTCTGAGGTGCCTCTCTTTGTTAAGGAAGAAGAAATTCAAATCCAAGGCAAAACGGAGCCTGATGCAAGTCTCTTTTTCAATCGTCAGCCAGTTTTGCTTGCTAAAGACGGAAGTTTCAGCGTTTCCTACAAAATTATTCACGAAATGAATCAGCTTGTTTTCACTGCAGTTGACAATTTAGGCAATGCCCGCACCGTAGTTCGAGTATTCTTTCATCGACCAGCTCAACCCAACGCTATTATTCTTGTGGTGGGAAGCAACACCGCTACCTTTAATGGTCGAAGCTTTGCAGTCGACGCCCCTCCCATACTGGTTGAAGGTCGTGTGATGGTGCCTATCCGTGTCATTGCTGAGATATTTGGCGCTGAAATAGACTGGCGAGCTGAAAGCAAGACCGTAGTGATTGCTCTTCGCTACGATCAGATTGTTTTAATTGTTGGCAACAAGCAGGCAAGCGTAAATGGCAAAGCTGTTTTGTTGGATACTGCTCCTTTGATTGACCAGGGGCGCTTGATGGTACCTATACGTTTTATATCCGAAGTGTTTAAAGCCAAAGTAGAATGGGACCAGGAGCTTAAACAAGTAACCATCAGGTTTTAATATGCCAGATTCATTGCCCAAGTTTCCCCGTCTCAAAGTTTTCATGCCTGGTCTGGTTGTTGGCAGTATCATTGATGCTTTTGGCTATGCACTTTTCCTGATTCCCAACAAACTTACCCTGGGCGGCGTAGCAGGTATCGCCATAATTATGCACCATTTATGGGGGTTTCCAGTAGGAGTCTTGTATTTCATTCTCAATATTCCTATTTTTATCTGGGCTTTTACCAAACTCCATAATCGCACGGTATGGAGCACCTTCCTTTCGATTGCCATCAATGCAGCCGCCATTGATCTGATCGCCTTGTTTTTTCACAAAAGTGGAATGACCACTGACATATTCCTTGCTGCAATTTATGGGGCAGCCCTGTCAGGGCTTGGCATAGGTATTACCTTCCGTTCTCGAGCCTCTCTGGGAGGGACTGATCTCCTTGCCCAAATTATCCACAATTTTACCCACCTACCTTTTGGTCAGATTGTTATGATGATTGATGCCTTAGTGGTTATTTCAGCCGCAATAATCTTTCGTAATGCTGAACTGGCTTTATTTCCCCTGCTGGGGCTGTTTATACTTGGAAAAGTAATCGATGTAGTACAGGAGGGCCTTTCCAGCTCCAAAGCTGCTATTATAGTAACCTCCAAAGAAGAAGACATTCGGCAATTTATCCTTGAAGATATTGGCAGAGGGGTGACTATACTAGAGGGTAGAGGAGGCTTTACTCAGGAAGGAAAAAGTGTACTTCTTTGCGCTTTTGCTCAAAAGCAAGTGACTTTTTTTAAAAATCATCTCAAACTTATTGACCCTAATGCTTTTATCATTATTGGCACCACAGACGAAGTTATAGGTGAGGGTTTTGAAAAACGATTTTAAGAGCGACGGATCAAAACCAGTTTTAATAGCTCGAGATCTTGTCAAAAAGTATCCTCCAAAACATGTAGCAGTAGATCATGTCAGTTTTTCGGTGCATCAAGGCGAATTCATTTTCGTAGTCGGGCGCTCAGGTGCTGGTAAAACGACTCTTTTTCGTCTTTTATCCAAGCAGGAGGAAGCCGATAGCGGAGAAATACTCATTAATGGCAATGATATTACCAAAATACCTGCATCAAAAGGTTTTTTGGTTCGAAGAGAGCTGGGTGTGGTTTATCAAGATTTCAAGCTAATCAACTACAAAACAGTATACGAGAATGTTTCCTTTGCGCTTGAAGTCCAGGGCATAGCCGACGGCAAGATCAGAAAAAAGGTTGATGAAGTATTACAAATCGTCGATCTCTGCCATCGAAAAAAATCTCTACCCTTAACGCTATCAGGCGGAGAACAACAACGAGTTGCCATTGCCAGAGCCCTGGTCAATAGACCTTTGATTCTTTTTGCTGACGAACCCACCGGAAATCTCGATTGGGAAACCTCCTGGGAGATTCTTAAGTTATTCATGGCCATCAATCATCTGGGTACTGCGATTGTCATGGCAACTCATAACGAAAAATTGCTCCAGACCATGAAACTTCGCACCATTGTGCTGGAACAGGGAAAGAAAAGCGATGAGATTCTTTATTGACCTACGACGAGAGCTTCGAGAGGCTTTGACTGCTTTCAAACGAAATGGTTTAATCAGCTTGGGTTGCATTGTGATATCGACCGTAGCGCTGTTTTCTTTTTCGGTAATTTTACTGATTGCCGTATATGTCCGATTTGGTACAGTATCCATTGGAGATAGGCTCAATGTTACTGCCTTTTTTGAAGTAACACAAAGCCAGGAAGAAATCAACAGCATCCTTCTACAGATTAAACATTTGCCTCATGTCAAGCAAATCACTTATGTTTCCCCCGAAGAAGCTCTAAAAGAACTAAAAAACAAATTCACCGAACTTGACATCGATGAAAGTCCCATTCCTCCATCCGTTCGAATTATTCCAGCCGACTCTTCGTTGGTGCCTGTTTTGGTCAGCGAGATCAAAGAAATGAAGGGAATTGCTTCTGTTACTGATATATCCGAAGCAGCCAACAATTTTTTTGGGATTATTCAAATTGGAAGCGTTTTGGGAATAGCTTTGTTGTTAATATTTTTTGCAGGTTTTCTATTTATCGTTACCGCTTCTACCAGTATATCCATATTTTCTTTCCGAAAAGAGATCGAAATTATGCAATTGGTCGGCGCATCTCGTGCTTTTGTGCGCAATCCCTTTATTTTTCTGGGAAGCCTCTATGGCTTGTTGGGGGCTTTGTTGGCATCTTTGTTGCTCTTGCCTTCTCATCAGCGCATCGACAATTTTTATAAAGCTTTTGTTGCTTTCGATCCTATCCCTCTGGGTCAATTTAATATTTTAGGCCGTATCATTGCTTTGACGCTTATAGTGGGGATACTGGTTGGCATGATTTCTGCAGCCCAATCAGTGAAACGATATCTCAAATGATCAAGAAAATTCTGATCCTGTTTTTAAGTCTTAGCTTTTTTTATGTGGTTTTGCCTATCAAAATACCTCAGGTGCTATCCTCGGACATAATCATCAAGCTGGATCGGGAAGTCAAAGAATTGGAACAAAAAAAACAAGAAATTGAACGGCGAATTGCTTCTAAACAATATGAAATCAGAAACCTCAGCGAAACCAAGGATCATCTATACGAAGAACGAAATCGTCTTGAAAATGAACTGGCTTCTGTAGCAGAAACGCTAGAACTTATCAAGATTGAAGAAGAACTTTTTCGAGTACTCTATACTAGATCAACAGAACAAAATCGACTATTAACAGACTCAATCGATCTAAAAGAAAAACGATCCAATCAGCTTATTGTGACTTTATACAAGAACTACATGCTCAACTACACAGCGTACCTACTCTCATCCAAATCGATCAACGAAATCATCGACAACAGTCTCTTTTTGCAATATCTTTTTGAAGCAGACAAAAACTATTTTGTTAAACTTAAGACAGAGAAAGAGCAACTAAAAAGCAATATACTTGAGCAAGTGCAACTTCAGGAAGACTTATATCTTAAAAAATCTGAAAAAGAAAAGAAGGCTCAAGAGCTCAAAGAGCTTGAAGAAAAAAAGGCAATTCAGATAGCAGGCATTATTACTAAAGAACAAATAGCACAAAGTATTTTACAAAATTACCTGCAGGAGTATGACGCAACTGAGAGCAAAATTAAGGAGCTTATTCGAAAGAAAGCAGAAGAAATTCTCAAACAAAAAGTACTCACTACCCCTATGGGTCCTGTCATCAGACCCTTGGCTGGCTATATATCGTCCCGATTTGGCATGCGTATGCATCCCATTTTTGGAGTGAACAGAATGCATACTGGTGTGGATATTGATGCTCCCAACGGTACTCCTATCGTTGCAGTGGCCTACGGTATTGTTGCTTTTTCAGGCTGGCTCGGAGGATATGGCAACACTGTAATCATTCAACACGACGAAAAGCACTCAACCCTCTATGCACACATGAGTTCTTTGCCTGTCGACAAAGATCAGGTGGTTCAGCAAGGGGAGCTCGTGGGATATGTCGGTATGACTGGTTGGACTACCGGCCCCCATCTACATTTCGAAGTACGTGTTTATGGTGATCCGGTTGATCCTGAGCTTTACTTGCCTCGATAAATTACATCCCACATTTGAATACCTTTCCATGAAAGAATATATTTATAACTTATGGTTTTTTTTATTTGTTTTTTGCAGGAAGAAGGAAATATAAGATGAAAAAAATATCCTGGCTGCACGCGAGTATAACAGGAGTGCTTATTTTAGCATCCTTTGCAGGAGGCTATACGTTTGCGCTTCATCAACAAGAGCTTTTATCCGCTCCCTTGAGTCGTTATGTCTTGCAGGTGGTTCAGAAAGAGTATATCGATCCTTACACCGATGAAATGCTTGCAAGAGGTATTGTATATGGCACGGGGGACCCATTCAGCATGTATTTTACCAAAGAAGAATACCAATCATTTGAGACCCAACTATCAGAAAAGTATGTTGGAATAGGAGTTTTGATATCTGAGCAGGAAGGTCGTTTGGTAATTATGAAAGTCTTCCCTAATTCTCCCGCTGAAAAGGGAGGGATAAAGCCTCTGATGGAAATTATCCGGGTGGATGATGAGGTAGTTTTTCAACAGGGCTTGGACAAGGCTGCTAAAATGATTCGAGGTCCCATTGGCACTCTGGTAAAAATTACAGCCAAAGAGGGAGAGCTTGAAAAGGATTTTTCTCTAATTCGAAATCATGTAGTCATCGAGACCGTTGAAAGTCAATGGCTTCGGGATGATATCGCCTATATACGTATCGTATCCTTCAATTTTGGAACCGCAAAACATTTTCAGGAGATCATCTCTGGGCTTTTGGCCAAAAATCCTAAAGCCCTGATACTGGATATGCGAGACAATAGCGGTGGCGTGTTGGACGAAACCATTCATGTCGCTGAAACTCTTTTACCCTCAAATTCAGTATTGCTCCAAACGCGTGGCAGAGACAAGGTCTTGAGCGAAGTTCGAATAGGGCAGAGCATTCCCCTTCAAATCCCTCTTTTTGTGATGGTAAACCGAAACTCAGCTTCAGCCGCTGAAGTTCTTGCCGGGGCAATACAAGACCTGAAGGTAGGTACGATTATCGGAGAAAAAACTTATGGCAAAGCCTCCATTCAAAAGATTTTCCCTCTTCCCTTTCAAGGCTCTGCCATCAAACTAACTATTCAAAAATACCTTACCCCAGCAGGGCGAGATATAAACCGAAATGGCATTGATCCTGACCTTTTATTTAAAGATCTTCCCGAGTCAAATCAATCAGCCACAGATGTTTTTCTTGAGAGAGTTCTTGAGTATATTATTCAGAAAGAAGATTAAGGGAGACCATATCAGATGAGTCTAACACATTGGGTTGGCAGTTCGATTGAGGAGATTGTTCGAGATTTGAACACTGACAAAATTAAAGGCTTGGACGAAACAGAAGCAGGAAAAAGGCTGGAAGAATATGGTTCTAACAAAATTACCGACGAAAAACATAAGTCCAAATGGGAGATTCTGAGCGCTCAATTCAAAAGCTTACTCATCGTGATTCTAATTTTTGCAGCCTTGAGTTCCTTTGCATTTGGTGATTGGATTGAAGCCTTAGCTATCCTTTTTGTGGTGATTTTAAATGCTGTTTTGGGTTTTGTGCAGGAATATCGAGCTGATCAATCAGTCAAAGCTCTGAAAAATATGCTTACTCAAACTACCCGGGTCTTCAGAGAAGGCTCTCTCAAAGAGATTGCATCTTCTGATCTGGTACCTGGCGATATCATTATGATGGAATGCGGAGACAGGATTCCTGCTGATGTGCGTTTGTTTGATACTGTTTCTTTTCAGGTCGATGAATCCATGCTGACCGGAGAATCCATGTCCATATTAAAGTGTTCCAATGCCTTAAACCTGAAACAACCCTCTCTGGGGGACATGCACAATCTGGGCTTTATGGGTACTATAGTATTGAATGGCAGAGCGACTGCCCTGGTTCTTCGTACCGGACTTAATACCGAATTGGGGAAAATTGCTGTCCTGACCCAGGAGGTCAAACAAGAAAAAACACCTCTCGAAGAAAAAATGGATGTGTTTTCAAAGCGCTTAAGTCTTCTTCTGGGTTTGCTTTGTCTTATGATTTTTGTGATGTATTTCCTGCGATCAGGTTTAAGCCTCAACTCCTTAAGAGCTAGCTTTATCTTTGCGGTATCTCTGGCTGTAGCTGCTATCCCAGAAAGTTTGCCCGCAGTAACCACCATAGTCCTTTCTAAAGGTGTGGATCGCATGAGTAAAAAAAATGCACTTACCAGAAAATTATCATCGGTTGAGACCTTAGGATCCACAACGGTCATATGTACCGACAAGACAGGCACGATTACCGAAAATAAAATGCGTGCCACTGCTATGATCACTATTGATCAGGAGTGGAACGATCCTGATCGTTTTCCAGAGTTTTCAAACTCAGCCCAATGGCT
>Ga0351875_1062_pt2 | contig 14801 bp, 12 predicted proteins | sample BONcelFGM3001C14_FD_206784 | JGI IMG/M metagenome (GOLD analysis project Ga0351875, IMG submission 206784) | Enriched cells from coal bed in the Powder River Basin, Montana, United States - BONCAT cells FGM rep3 HSBNCT.FGM.300.1.C14 ... | reverse complement strand
TTGAGGGCGCCTTCCAGTTCCGGGGCCAGCGTGACTCTGGCCAGGTGTGCGGCATACGAGAGCAGCCGCTCTTGCACCTCGGGCGTGGCCGGGGTCAGCAGTTCGGCGGCGTGCGCCCCGCGCTGCGCCACTGCAAACCAGTTGCCCTCGGAATGAATGCCCAGCAGACGCGCGCCATCGCCGCTCTTTTGCTCTGCCCGCGCCGCGATGATACTGTCAAAGGCGCGCCAGATCTCTTCGAGCGGCGCCGTGGCCGTGGTGGGCAGCAGGCTGGTGGTGCCGGCGCGCAGGTGTCGGCGAGCCACCGTTAGCACCGCCTCAGGCGTGCCGTCGGTGCAGTCGGCGCCGTCGCCGCCGTGAGCGTGAATGTCCACCAGGCCGGGGCACAGAATGCCATCGCCCAGGTCGCAACATTCGGCCTCGGCGGGCATGGCCAACTCGGCAGCCCGCCCCACAGCTAGAATGCGCTCGCCCTGCACCAGCACAGCGCCAGCGGGGATGATGCGCTCGCCGGTGATGACCCGTTCCGCCAGAAACGCTTGCATACCGGTCATGGTCAGCCTCAGATCAGGTACGGGATGCCGAGACGGCCCAGCAGCTCTTTGAGATAGGCGATGGAGCGCCCCATCGCCGCGTCCATGTCGGGCAGCCGTCCGATGTCGATGGCCACATAGCCGCTAAAGCCATGCTTGTCGAGCGCGTGGAACACGCCCTCCCAATCCACCGTGCCCTCACCCAGCGCCTTGTGATCGTTGACGCGTCCGTCATTGTCGGCCACATGCAGATACATGATGCGCGAGCCGAGTTTTTCCACGCTCAGCGGCAAGATCTCTTTTTGGGCATGTTGATGGGCCGTGTCGAGCACGGCGCCAAAGTTGGGCGCGCCTACGTGATCCATCAGGCGCAGCAGCGCGTCGGTGTTGCTGATGATCTCGCCCACGCGCGGCTCCAGGCAAAAGGGCAGCTCGGCCGCGCGCGCGATGGCCGCGCAGCGCTGAAACGTGTCCACTAACACGGCCCACTGGCGCTCCCAGTCAAAGGCAGGGTCCACCGTCACCTGAAACTGCACGCCATAGTTGAGCATCTCTTTGTAGGGCTGCTCACCCACAAAGCGAAGCGGCGGCGTGTAGCTATCGATTTGGATGGTGGCGCAGCCGAAATAGCGGGCCAGATCGACGGCCACCTGAAACAGCTCCAAGCCCCGTTGTCGCTCGGCCTCGTCCAGACTGACCAGCTCGGGGATCACGGGACAGAAGTTGACCACCTTGAGGGCCAGGCGCTCGGCCACCGCCTTGATCTCAGCGCGACGCGCCTGCAATTCGAGCAGGTTGCCACCCTCTGAGGCGCCCTCCAGTTCGACAAAGGTGAACCCAAGCGCTGCCATGCGCTCAAAGGCCGGGGCGATGTCATCGATAGGCACGGGATAGCCATAGGCGCTGATGGCATACAGCCAGCAGCAACTGATCTTGACCGGTTCGCGCACAACTGCCTCCTGAAAAAAGAGACCGGGCGGGCGAGGGCCCCGCCCTGGTCTGATGCTCCCGAGCTACGGACTAGTGCTGGTGGCCGTGCTCATGATCGTGGTCATGGTCATGGTCATGCTCTTGCGCGCTACGCAGCTCTTCCAGATAAGCCTCGACCTCATCCTCGCTCATCACGCCGACGGACTGCAGCACTCGCGCCAGGAACAACGGCTCTGGCGCGGCGCCTTCTTGAAAGGTCGTCTCATTGATGACGGTCTTGGGCACTCCCTGCACCCGGTACTTGTTGGCCAGGTGGGGAAATTCTACCGACTCGACCATATCTGCTGTCACTTGATCACTGGCGACCGCCAGTGCATGGGCCATGTGAACGGCCTGTGGGCAGTAGGGTCAAGTGGGGGTGATATACACCTGGATGTGCACCGGCTGAGTGATCCGGGCGATCATCGCCAGCGCCTCGGGAGAGAATTCGGCCTGCCCTTTGGACACCACGATGATGTCCTGGATCAGTGAGGTGAACTCGTACCCCGAGGGAATACCGAAGAAACGCACGCCATAATCCTTGCCGCCGCCAAGCAGCACGGTGGCGGGGATTTTGTCCACGCCCATGGCGTCTGCCTTTTCCTTGTCGATCACAAAGTTATTGATTTCGAGCTCGATCTTGTCCGAGAGGCCGGCCACCTCTTCCAGAATGGCCTGGGTCTCTTTGCAGTACTGGCAAGCGATCTCTTGCCCAAAATAGACGATCTTGACCGGCTCGACCAACTCCTGGGCGAACATGCCCATGAGCGTCTTGCGGTCTTTATCCGACAAGAGTGGCATGGCAAAGCCTCCTGTGGCTATTATGACGGCTGCACGGTAGGTCGATTCTACCTGCGCGCGGCGAGGGTGTCAATGCGTCGCCACCATCACCTTGACACTTTGCTGCACCGCACCTATAATATCTCCATCAATGATTGGAGGGTGCAGGTGACGGACAGCAGTATTTGGGCGGCGCTAGGGAGAGCCGGTCGGCCTGTCTAAACCTGTGACTTGCTCTTTTGTTCATGCGTGGCGCCGTGGGATCAGCCCCTCGGCGTTTTTCTTTGCCCAAAGAGAGGGACGGTTGCGTCTTGAGCATTCAGGCTTTTGTGTTCGACTGTGGCGGCGTGGTTCTGCGCGACGGCGATCTGGCGCCCTATGACCATTGGGCGCGCGAGTTGGGCTTGAGCCAGGGCGAACTGCGCGCCAGGCTATGGGGCGGCCAATCCTGGTCGCTAGCCGAGGTCGGGCGCATCACGTAGCGCCCTCGTTGGGCCTGGAAGATGAGGCTGCCATCCGCCGCCTGGCCGCCGATATCTGGTCCACCTGGCGGGTCGACCCAAGCGTGCTGGCGCTGATCGATAGCGTGCGGCAAACACACCGCGTGGCCATGCTCAGCAACGCCACTGACGTGCTAGAAGAGCGGCTCAGCCAGACCTATGGTGTGGCCGACCGCTTTGAGCATATTCTCAATTCGGCGCGCCTGGGCTGGGCCAAGCCCGATCCGCGCGTGTATGCCGAGCTGTGCCAGCGACTGCAGCTCGATCCGCACGAAATCGTGTTTGTAGATGATCGCGCCGAGAACATTGTGGCCGCCGCCGCCCACGGGCTGCATGTGGCCTGGTTCGTTGGCGCGACGGAATTGGAGCGGCAACTCGCCGCCTTTCGCAATCACCATGCCGCTGGCCTCGGCCAGTAAGATAGAGCACGGAGGCCCCATGATTCGCAGAGCAGGATAGAAGCGAGACCTATTCGCCCGGCGCGTTCACCCGCGCCCTACCTGCCTGCAAAGGAGCCTTGCTGTGTTACACGTCTCTAACCTTTCCAAACGCTACGGCGACCTGCTGCTATTCCATAGAGTCAACTTTGACATCAATGATGGCGACCGCATCGCCCTGATCGGCCCCAACGGTTGTGGCAAAACCACGTTGCTGCGGCTCGTCATGGGCCTCGAGCGCCCGGATAGCGGCAGCGCGCGCTTTGACGTGCCGCTGGATCGTGTCGGCTATCTGCCCCAGTCCCTCGACCTGACCGCTTTTGAGACCATCGAACAGGCGCTGGCCGGCCTACATGGGCAGCCTCTTTCTTACTGGGAGGCAGAGGTGGAGCGCCTGGCAAACCTGCTGGCCCACGCTGACCCGACCAAGATCGGCGTGATCGCGCAGGCTTATGCTCAAGCCCTGGACGAGCTCACCCGCGCCGCTGACACCCTGCCGCAGCATCGGCTGCAAGAGGTGCTGGCGGGCTTTGAGTTGGATCAACTGCCCCTCGACCAGCCAGTGCGGCTGCTTTCGGGCGGGCAAAAGACCCGCCTGGGCCTGGCGCGGCTCTTGCTGGCCAGTCCGGCGCTGCTCCTTCTGGATGAACCCACCAACCATCTCGATATCACTGCCCTCACCTGGCTGGAGGGTTATCTGCGCGCCTATCAAGGGGCCATGCTGCTGGTCTCGCATGATCGCGCTTTTCTGGATCGTGTGGTCAGTGGCGTGCTCGAAATGGACCAGTTGACCCACACCGTGACGGCCTATCCGGGCGCCTACAGCGACTATGCCCGGGCCAAAGCTCGCGAGCGAGAGGTCTACCTGCAGCGCTACCAAGAGCAACAGCAAGACATCGCTGATTTGGAGGCGGCCGCTGACCGTTGGAAGACCCACGCCACCAGCATCCAGAACACCTCGCTACACTTTTACTATCGCAAGCGCGCCAAGAAGGTGGCCCGACAGGCGACGGTGCGGCTCAAGCGGGTGGAACGTCTGCTAGGCTCGGAAGATCGTTTGGAAAAGCCGCGCCAACGCTGGACGATGAAGCTCGACCTGGGCGAGGCGTCGCCCAGTGGCCAGGATGTCATCAGCCTGCAAGCCCTGAGCATGGCTTTTGGCGAACTGCTCCTCTTTGAGGGCGTCAATCTGTTGTTGCAGCGCGGCGAACGCATCGCGCTGGTGGGCACCAATGGCTCGGGCAAAACCACGCTGTTGCGGTTGATCACCGGGCAGCTGCAACCCACACACGGCACGGTGCGCCTGGGCAGCAACGTGCAATTGGGCTATCTGTCTCAAGAGCAGGAGAACCTGTTGCATTATGGCTCGCCACTGGATGCCGTGCTGCGCCTGGGCGGCCTATCCGAAACCGACGCCCGCACCTTTCTGCACCAGTTTCTCTTTGCTGGCGACGAGGTGCATACCGCGATGGCGCAGCTTTCTTTTGGGCAGCGTGCGCGGCTCAACCTGGGGCTGCTGGTGTTGCAGGGCTGCAACCTGCTGTTGCTAGACGAGCCGATCAACCACCTGGACATTCCCTCGCGCGAGACCTTTGAGCAGGCGCTAGAGGGCTTTGAAGGCGCGGTGCTGGCGGTGGTGCACGACCGTTACTTTATCGAGCGTTTTGCCACCGCCGTCTGGGCGCTGCGCGACGGCGACATCCAGCGCTACCCTGACCTGGCTCAGGCCCTGGACAGCGCCACCGGGCTGACCTGGGAACCACACACCGTAAATCAGCGTCCATGATGAACTATGACACCTAATAGCCGCTCATGAACTATTCTCCACCCCCCCCCGCGCTCGCACGGCGGCCGAACCGTGGGGCGCGCCATCTGGCAGGGGCTGATCTTGGGCCTGTTAGCCATGCTCTTTGCCGGGCTGGTGGCAGCCGCAGTGGGGTTGGGCATCTATGCCTACTATGCCGGCAATCTGCCCCTACCCGAGGAACTGCACGCCCGCGCCAACCGCTTCAAGACCATGCGCCTGCTAGACCGCAACGGGGCGCTGCTCTATGAGGTGATCGACCCCACCGGTGGTCGTCGTCGTCTGGCCTCGTACAGCGAACTGCCCGAGCATCTGGTCGACGCGGTGGTGGCCACCGAGGATGCTTCCTTTTTCAGCAACCCGGGCTTTAGCCTGCAGGCCATTGTGCGCGCCCTCATCGCCAACCTGAGGGCCGGTGGCATCGCCCAGGGAGCCAGCACCATCACCCAACAGCTCGTCAAAATGACCTTTCTTACCGACGAGCAGACGCTGGAGCGCAAGGTCAAAGAGGCCATCCTGGCCGCCGAGATCACACGGCGCTATTCCAAAGAAGAAATTCTGGAGATATATCTCAACGAAGCTTATCTGGGAAACCTCTCGTATGGCGTGGCGGCCGCCGCCGAGACCTATTTTCGCAAAGATGTCTCACAGCTCACCCTGGATGAATCGGCCTTGCTGGCGGGTATGCTGCAGTCACCGCCCAGCTATGATCCCTACACCCAGCCCGAGGACGCTCGTGGCCGCCGCGACACGGTGCTGCGCCTGATGCTCTACCAGTCGTCCATCACCATGGCCGAGTTTGACGAGGCTGTGCGTGCGCCCATCATCGTGGCGCCGCTGCGCATAGAGATGAAGGCTCCCCATTTTGTCATGATGGTGCGCCAAGAGCTAGAGGCGCGCTATGGCAGCGAGCAGCTCTATAGCAGCGGCTGGGATGTCTACACCACGCTCGACCTGCCCTTGCAGCGCGAGGCCGAGCGTCTCGTGGCCGAGGGCGTGGCCGACCTGGCCGACGTTGGGGCCAACAATGGCGCGCTGGTGGCGCTTGACCCGGCCAATGGCGATGTGCTGGCATTGGTGGGCAGCGCCGACTTTTGGAGTGAGGCTATCCAGGGTCAGGTCAACATGGCGGCCCGGCCGCGCCAACCCGGCTCGTCCATCAAGCCGTTCGTCTATCTGGTGGCGCTAGAGCGCGGCTGGTCACCCGCCACAATGGTGATGGACGTGACGCAATCCTTTCCTGATCTGCCCGGCCAGCCCTATATCCCCACCAACTATGACCACCAGCAGTGGGGGGCAATGTCTTTGCGCACGGCCCTGGCCAATTCACGTAATATCCCCGCCGTGGGCGCCCTCAACCTGCTGGGGCCGTCGAGTTTGACCTCTGTCGCCCAGCGACTCGGCATCAGCAACGCCGCCAACTGGACCCCCGGTCTGGCTCTGGCGCTGGGCGCGGGCGAAGCGCCGTTGCTCGACATGACCGCAGCCTATGCCGTGCTCGCCAACGAGGGCCGCGCCGTGACGCCGCGGCTCATTGGGCGCATCGCCGACCGCCAGGGTCGGCTGGTGACCCAAGACCCCCCGGCAGCTCCCCGGCAACTGGTGGACCCGCGCCTTGCTTTTATGCTGACCGACATACTCGATGATGACCAGGCTCGCCAACGCGCCTTTGGCGCCAACAACGCTCTGGCGCTGCCCTTTCCGGCCGCCGCCAAGACCGGCACCACCAACGACTATCGCGATAACTGGACCATCGGCTATGCGCCTGACCTGGCCATGGGCGTGTGGGTGGGCAACGCCGATAACACGCCCATGGAGCAACTCTCGGGGGGGCGTGGCGCGGCGCCCATCTGGCGTGCGGCCATGCTGGCCGCTCTCGGCGCCGAGGCGCGTCCCGGCTTTGCGCGGCCAGACGGCCTGGTCGAGGTCGACGTGTGTCCGATCTCGGGCCAACGGCGTACATCGAGCTGCCCGAGCGGCCGCAACGAACTATTCCTGCAAGAGAGCACCCCTGGCGCCTGCACCACGCATCGCGTCGTGGCCGTATGCAGCGCCAGCGGTCAGCTAGCCACTGAAGGTTGCCCCAGCGACCTGGTGCATGACGTGCAGGTGACCGATCTCGGCCCCGAATGGGATGCTTGGGCACAGGGACAGGGCATTGCCACGCCGCCGCGCGAGCCGTGCGCGGTGCATGGCTTTGAGGGTCGGGTGATGATCCAGGCGCCCGAACGCTCGCAACCGGCTGTGATCGCCGTACGCGGCGCCACCATCGTGCCGGCGTTTGCCTCATACCAGGTGGCCGTGCGGCGCGAAGACCAACCCGACTGGCAGTTGGTCACGCCCGACATTACGGCCCCGGTGGAGGAGGGCCTGCTGTTTCAATGGGATGCGAGCGCATTCTCGCCTGGCCGCTATCTCTTGCGCCTGACCGTCCGCGATCAGCAGGGACGGGAACGCAGCGCCGAAACGGCGATCGAGCTTGCCATCGGCAGGTCAGCCCCCTGAGATCTCCGTCACGCCCACAGACAAACCACCTCCGCCGGGTCTCGGCGGAGGTGGTTTTTGTTCGAGTCGCTCTCAGGGCAGGTAGTTGAAGGGATTGAGGCGGCTGCTGCCCTGGATGATCTCAAAGTGCAGGTGAGGGCCAGTTGAGTTGCCGGTGCTCCCGCATTTGCCGATGGCCTGCCCGCGGGCCACGTTGTCGCCTGCCGCAACGGAGAAGGAATCCATGTGAGCATACAACGTGCGATAGCCGTTGCCATGATCGATCATCACCATGCGCCCATAGCCCCCATCGGTCCATTGCGCCGCCACCACATAACCCGCATCTGCCGCCACAATGGACGTGCCCCTGGAGCCGGCGATGTCGATGGCGCGGTGCCCCTCCCAGTACTTCTGGCTAAGTGAGCCACTCATAGGCCAGGCAAAGGCGCCCGAACCCTTTTTGGCGTCTTTGGGGGCGTCGCCAGAGTAGGTCAGTGCCTGCCGCGCCACATAGGGCTTGGCGCCGCCGGGGATGATCAGTTTTTGCCCCACTGCGATGGAGCCGGAGGCCGCATAGTTGTTGCCGGTATAGCCGGTGATCACCTCTGGCTCCACCTTGTAGAACTTGGCGATCGATGCGATGGTGTCGCCCTTTGCTACAGTGTGCAGCGCCCCGTTCACCGGCAAGATGTTGAGCTCGTCGCCGATCTGCAGCCAATCAGGGTTCTTCTCAAGCGCCGTGTTGGCCCACAGCAGACTCGATCCTTCCAGGCCAAAGCGCTCTGCGATAGCCAGCACCGAATCACCGGCCTGAACCTTGTAGACGATCACGTCGGTGCGCACCTGGCGGTGCGGCTCTGCAATAGGGTTGCTCTCTTGGCCGCGCAAGCGCACCGTGAGAGGCACGGCATTGTGCGCCAAATAGTGCTCGGCGGTCTCTGGGCCAATGACCACCGCACCTTCGACCGCCGGCGACTCGGATTGCGTCGAGGACAGGGTCGCCTTCAGAGCAGGCGTCTGGGGTTGGCGCACAGTGACGTTGCGCACAACCAGCGCGAATAGCACGATCAGCAGCAGGTGCCCCACATAGCGAGCGTAGGTAGGCAGATCGACCTCGCTACGGCCTGACAGGGCTATGGTTTCTGACTCGGTGTGAGAGGCCCATGTGGGGCGAACACGCACGCCGACAGCCATATGCTAGATATCCTTGTTCATGGTTTGCAGGAATTGCTCGTTCGAGCGCGTCTTGGCCAGGCGCTCCAGCACCAGCTCCACCGATTCGGTGCTGCCAATGGTGTCGATCATCCGGCGCAGCACCCACACGCGACTGAGCGTATCGGGAGGCAAAAGCAGCTCTTCGCGACGGGTGCCCGAGCGTTGAATATCGATCGAGGGGAAAATACGTCGTTCCGAGAGGCGCCGGTTCAGGTGCAGTTCCATGTTGCCGGTGCCTTTGAACTCCTCATAGATGATATCGTCCATGCGGCTGCCCGTATCCACCAGGCAGGTGGCGATGATCGTCAGGCTGCCGCCCTCTTCGATCTTGCGGGCAGCGCCATAGATCTTTTTGGGGGGAAAGACTGCGGCCGGGTCGAGGCCGCCTGACAACGTACGCCCGCTGGGCGGCACAATCAGGTTGTAGGCCCGCGCCAGGCGCGTGATGCTATCCAGCATGATCACGACGTCGCGACCGATCTCGACGAGACGTTTGGCGCGCTCCAGAGCCATCTCGGCCACGCGGACGTGGCTCTGCACCGGCTCATCAAAGGTCGCGCTCACGACCTCCGCCTCAACGGAACGATCCATATCGGTGACTTCTTCGGGTCGCTCACCGATCAGCGCCACCATCAAATGCACATCGGGGTGATTGGCCGAGATGCCGTTGGCGATCTGCTTGAGGATCGTGGTCTTGCCGGCCTTGGGCGGCGAAACGATCAGGCCGCGCTGGCCGCGCCCAATGGGCACCAGCATGTCGATCAGTCGGGTCGCAAAGATATTGGGAGCGGTCTCTAGCTTGAACTGCTCGTTGGGGAAAATCGGCGTCAGCCGCTCAAACACCGGACGGTACTTGCTCTGCTCGGGGTCCAGGCCGTTGATGGCCTCAACCCGCAGCAGCGAATAGTACTTTTCTGAATCTTTGGGCGGGCGCACCTGTCCGATGACCTGATCGCCAGTGCGCAACCCAAAGCGACGCACCTGCGATTGTGAGACATACACATCGTCATCGCCCGGCACCAGGTTCTCGCTACGCAAAAAGCCCATGCCATCCGACATCAGCTCCAGCACGCCGCCGCCAAAGATGTTGCCGCGATCCTCGGCCTGCGAGCGCAATAGCCGCACGATCAGATCTTGTTTCTTGAGACGACTATAGCCGACAATGTCTCTGCCGCGCGCCATGTCACGCAGTTCGGTCAGGGTCATAGTCTCTAGTTCGGCGATATTGACATTACGACCTGTTGATCGGGCCACTTGGCGAGGAACCTCTCTGGGGTATAAGGAACAGCGGACACGCAGACAGAATAGCAGGGCACTAACGGAGCTGTCGTTTCAGAAGAGATGGCAGCAGAGGCAAGGACGCTGCCAGGGCGACACGAACCCACCGCCCATATTCAGAAGCATTATAACAGCGAGTGTAAAGAGTGTCAACTGTCTTGGTCTGATCTTTGCAGGCTCTCATCCGAGGCCGTGTGATCGGTGAACGCACCGTCATCTCGTCCGACAACCCCCAGATGGTCGCCGAGTTGCTGCATTAGCCGCTCACCTTCGACGTGCCAGCGACGAGTCAGCGCCTGCAGGTGGATATTGATACGATCGGCCAGGGTGACGGCATCGGCCCGCTCCTCAAAGCCGCCGTCTGCAAAGAGCGCGTTGGGCGACCAACGTGGCACCACCACCTGCAGCGCCCGTGGCGCCACGCGGATATTGACCGGCGTTGTGCCGCTGGGGTCGCCATCCAGATGCAGTGGCAGGGGTCGATCGGGCAGCACACTGACCTCGCGCGCGCGATAGCTCTCAATCTGTGGATCGACCTTTTGCTTGCCGGTCATCAAAGTAAACAAATGTCGAAAAGTGTCGAGAGTGTTGGTCCCCTTGAAAAGGTAGACATCGAGCCAGCCATCGTCCAGTTGCGCCTGAGGCGCCAGGTCCCAATTGGGGCCATAAAGCTGGGCGTTGGACACGATGAGCATGAGCAGCCGGTGCCGATAAGCGCGGCCATCCACCACCACGGTGGTGCGCACGCCGCGCATCACCAGGCTCTGCGCCAGCGCAGTCACCAGATAGGCCCAGTTGCCCAGGCTGCGCCGCATCTCACGGTGTGGCTCAATCTCGCGCGCCACTTGAGCATCAAACCCCAGGCCCGCCCACAACAGAAAATAGCGCCCATCGGCCCAACCCACATCGATATGGCGCGTCTCGCCCTCAGCAACCGCCCGCGCCGCGTCCATGATCGCTGCGCGATTGGTGGGGCTCCATACGGGAATGCCCAGCATGTGCGCCCAAACATTGCCGGTGCCCACGGGGATCACGCCCATGCGCACGGGCCCGTTCACCAGCCCATCGGCCACCTGGCCAATGGTGCCATCACCGCCAACAGCCACCACCATGTCGACGCCCACATCCCGCGCCGCTTGCGCCAACTGGCGGGCGTGGCCCGCGGCCTGCGTGCGATGCAGCGTCACCGCCCAGCCCAACGAGCGAAAATGCTCTTGCGCCTTGAATACCTCGGCCTCGACATCGCGATGCCCGGCCACCGGATTGTAGATCATCCATACATGCATAACGCTATGATAGGCTCCTGCACCTTTGGTGTCCATGCTTGACAGGTGTATGGCAGCGCCCGACAATTGGGGCATGCTCATCATCGATGGTCACACACATATCGTGCCTCCCGCCGTGGTGGTCAACCGCGCCCGCCTAGCAGGGCAAGATGCGCACTTTGGCGCCTTGTATGCTGATCCACGCTCGCGCCTCGCCACAGCCGCAGATCTGCTGTCGGCCCTCGACCGCTGCAGTGCCAACGCCGCCATCGCCTTTGGCTGGGCCTTTCGCGATAATGGCCTCTGCCGAGAGTGCAACGACTATACGCTCGCCATCGCCCTCGAGTCGCGCGGGCGCGTGTTGCCGCTGGCCGTGGTCAACCCGGCCACACCTGAGGGCTTGCGCGAGGCTAGCCGTTGCCTGGCTCAAGGCGCGTTGGGTCTGGGCGAACTGCTGCCAGACGGCCAGGGCTATGATCTGGACAATCCCGGCCTGGCCACCCTGCTGGGCCTGGCCGCCGAAGCGCAGGCGCCGGTATTGTTGCACGTCAACGAGCCGCTCGGCCATGCCTATCGCGGCAAGGGCCCCCACGGGCCGGCCGAGGCCCTGCGGCTCATCCAGCGCCACCCACAGAATGACCTGATCCTGGCCCACTGGGGCGGCGGCCTCTGCTTTTACGAGCTGATGCCCGAAGTTCGGGCGGCCTGCGCGCGCGTGTACTATGACACCGCCGCCTCGCACCTGCTCTATGATGATGCCATCTATCGTAGCGCGCTGGCGTGGGCGCCCACGCGCATCTTGTGGGGCAGCGACTATCCCCTGGTGTCGCCGCGGCGCGACCTGGCGCGCATTCGCGCTCTGGGCCTGGCCCCCGAGAGTCAAGCTGCTCTATTGGGCGGCAATCTCGCGCGGCTATTCGCCATTGAGGCAGAGGTGGACTAGCGTGCCCATGATCCGCACCTTTGTCGCCATCCATCTGACACCTGAACTGCTCGGGACGTTGCAGCAAGCCCAAAATGCTTTGCGTGGCTCGCCGGGCGGGCCGTCGGCCCGCTTTGTGCAGCCCGCCAACATGCACTTGACGCTCAAGTTCCTGGGCGACGTGGATGAAACACGCCTGCCTGCGGTGTGCCAGACCGTGGCCGCCGTGGCGCAACGATACCAGCCGCTGGAATTGCTGCTAGGAGCGCTAGGCTGCTTTCCCAATGCACGCCGACCCCGCGTGGTGTGGGCGGCCATTGATTCTGCTGAGAGACGGCTGGAGCAATTAGCGGCGGAGCTAGACGATGGTCTGCACACGTTGGGCTTTGCCCGCGAAGCGCGTCCCTTTACGGCGCACCTGACGCTGGCGCGTATCAAGGAACGCGCTGACCCACGCCAGGCTGCGGAATTGGGGCAGTACGCGGCCGCTTTCGCCCCTTTGCTGGGCGCTATGACGGCTGCCGAGGTGACCGTCATCAAAAGCGAACTGCGCCCGCAGGGGCCGCTCTACACCGACCTATGCCAAGCACGGCTCGGCGCGCCTAGGGCTTGCTAACGAGCTCATCGGGGGCAGCGGCAGGCTCTGGTCCATCATCGCCCACATCGTCGCCCGGTGATCCGGCCGGAGCATCGGCTTGTGCTGGCAAGCTGGCCGCTGCCCGTCGCTCTTCCAGACGAAGCTGCTCTTGCGCCGCACGCTCCGCCAGTCTCTGCGGCAGCATGGCCAGCGAACGACCCAACACCGCCAACGCCCAGGGCAACACGCCGCCCCAGACCACCAAGGCTGCCAGACCCAGCAATTGAGCATAGAGCTGCATCGGCGCATGCCCGGCCAGCACACCAGAGGATTGGCTGGCAATTCCCGGCAAGAGCAGCGCCACCACGGTCAACACGCCCAAGAGGGCCAGTAGCCCGCTCTGCTCGCGCAGGCGCAACGAGCGATCAAACACATAGATCAACGGGGCCAGCGCCAGCCCGGCCAGGCCGCCCAGCCCAAAGGCGGAGAGCGCCGAGAGGTTCGCCCCCACCGCGCTTGTCACAATCAGCCCCGCCAGCAGCCCGCGGCCGATCAGGCCCGGCTCCACCGCGCCGCGCGCCAGCCATCCGTAGAAAGCGGCCAAAAGCACGGCCCCCGCTACCGCCCAGAGGTTGACGAGGATGGCGGCCAGATCCAGCCCGCCGCGCTGGGTTAGCGCCAACCAGCCGATCCAGGCCAGCACGCTGCCCAGCAGCACATGCAGCGGCAAATAGGCCGGGCGCAGCTCGGGCATCTCATCGGCAGAGAACTCTGTGCGGGGCAGCGCCAGCGCCACGCCCAACGTCGCCAGTGTGGTCACCAGCGGTAGGCTGAGGCGCCCGGCATCGATAAAGCCCGCCCCCAGGCCCAACGTAAGGCCCAGGTGCTGCAGCCAACCACCGCCGTCCACCCAGTTGCCCGCGACAGGGTACAACACCGCCCCCGCCGCCAGCGCCACGGCATAACGCAGCCAGGTCAGCCGCCGAGCACGCAAGACCACCAACGGCGGCAGCAGCGCCACCGTGAGCAAGGGCAGGTCGTACAACAACGCTCCCGCCGCGGCCTCGCCGGCCAAGAGCTCCGCCGTGGGCAGCATGCCCGCCAGACCGACCAAACCCCAGCCCTCGCCAAAAGGTTGCCACTCGGCACCCAAGACCGCGCCGCCATAGTGCAGACCAAACCCACTCAGCAACTCGGTGACCACCGCCAGCGCCAGCGCCAGCGGCATCATAGCGGCCACATCGCTGATAGACCAGCCCTCAGAGATGCCCACCAGCACCAGCGCCACCCCCACCGGAAAGAGCCAGGCCAGCAGATAGGACCCCAGAGAGATCGTTGCCACAGCCTCGGGCCCGGTGGCGGCCTGCACCGCCGGGGTCACCCAGAGGCCTGCCAGCATCACCATCAGAATCCCTGTCGCACGCTTCACGGCGCCTCCTATCAGCACATGGGGCCATGGTAGACCAGGGCGCGCGGCGGGTCAAAACGCGCTGCCGTTTGACCTGCACGCCCACATCGCCTATGATAGGGCCAGTTCAGAATAGCCTTCGGGGCAGGGTAAGACACAGTCGATCCCTACCGGCGGTATGGTGGCTTGACCACCGAGCCCGCGAGCCAGCAATGGCAGATCCGGTGAGATGCCGGGGCCGACGGTTTAGTCCGGATGAAAGAAGGCGCTGGCGTATGCCATTTGCCCCGGGCGCGCTCGGGGTTTTTCTATGCACTGGCAACGCAACTCTAACCGCACACCTCGCACCGGCCACCCCTGGTGGACCTGGGCGCTTATGCCCGTCGTCCTCATCGCGCTGCTGGGCTTGTGGCGGCTGATCGTTGCCCTGGGTAATTACCCCGCCTTCTTGCTACCCACCCCCGGCCTCGTCTGGCGCCGTTTCTTGGTGGTGCTGGCCGATGGCACCCTGTGGTGGCACACTCTGGTCACTTTGGGCGAGGTGCTGGGTGGGCTGGCCCTGGGCTTATCGGTGGCCGTGCTGCTGGGCTATGCGCTGGCGGTGGTCACCGAGTTGCTGAGTGGGTTTG
>Ga0351875_1062_pt1 | contig 14887 bp, 13 predicted proteins | sample BONcelFGM3001C14_FD_206784 | JGI IMG/M metagenome (GOLD analysis project Ga0351875, IMG submission 206784) | Enriched cells from coal bed in the Powder River Basin, Montana, United States - BONCAT cells FGM rep3 HSBNCT.FGM.300.1.C14 ... | reverse complement strand
CGAGCTGCGCCCGGCCTATTTGCCGCTGCATGTGCTGCTGGGCAGCGTGCTGGCCAAGTCTCCCCTGCAAGAGCGCATCCTGTCCCCCTATCTGGTCGCCTCGCAGGCTATTCCTATCGTGGCCCTGGCGCCGTTACTGGTCATCTGGTTTGGCGCAGGCAGCCTCTCCAAGGTGCTGGTGTGCGCGCTGACGCTCTTTTTCCCCGTGCTCATCAACACGGTGGTGGGCGTCCGCGGAGTGGACCACGAGCTACGCGATCTGCTGCGTTCATTGGAAGCCACGCCCGGCCAGGTGGTGCGCTATCTGGAGCTGCCGGCCGCGCTGCCGGTGCTCTTTGGCGGCCTCAAAGTGGGCGCCACGCTCTCGGTAATCGGCGCCGTGGTCAGCGAGTTTGTCAGCTCCGATCGCGGCCTGGGTTTTCTGGTGAACCTGGCGCGCGGCCTGTTCGATACGCCCCTGATGTTTGTGGCCCTGTTCACCCTGATGGCCATTGCCCTGGGGCTCTATGGTTGTGTCTCGCTGGTCGAGTCGCTGGTGCTGCGCTGGCGCGTGCCCCGCAGCCGCGAGGAGTTGTGAGGAGGGCAGAATGAAACGCTTTTGGTTGGTGCTATTCGCAGTTGTGATGGTGGCCGCCAGTCTGACGGGCTGCAAAAAGGCGCCCGAGCCGCAAAAGGTGACCATCGCCATGGGCTTTATCCCCAACGTCCAGTTTGCGCCCGTGTATGTTGCCCTTGAGAAGGGCTATATGCAAGAGGCAGGGCTGGACGTGACGCTGGATTACGGTATGGAGACAGACCTGCTGCAGCGGGTGGGGGTGGGCAACCTCGCGTATGCGGTCGCTTCTGGCGACCAGGTGGCGCTGGCGCGTGCCAACGGCTTGCCAGTGCGCTATGTCGCCAACTGGTATCGCCGCTTTCCGGTATGCGTGGTGTCGATGGCTGACGCGGGCATCGACACGCCGGCCGATCTCGAGGGCAAGACCGTGGGTACGCCGGTGTTGTCAGGCGCCAGCTATATCGGCTGGGTGGCCTTTGCCGAGCAGTTTGGCTTGGATAGCACCAATGTGAACTTGCAGGCTATCGGCTATACCCAGGTGGCCAGCTTGCTCGAAGGGCGCGTCGATGCGGCGGTCTCCTATGCCGTCAATGAGCCGGTGCAATTGCGCGCGGCGGGCGAGCAAATCAACGTGTTCTATTTGGACGAGTACACGCGCCTGATGTCCAACGGCCTCATCACCAACGATGACACCATTGCCGAGCACCCCGAGCAGGTGCGCGCTCTAGTGGGGGCCTTTATCAAAGGGTTGCAGTACACCATCGAACACCCCGATGAGGCCTTTGCCATCGTGCGGCAAGTGATCCCCGAGATGGACGATGACACGGCCATCTTGCAGCGCGCCGTGCTAGACGAGTGCATTCGCTTCTGGCAGGCCGACCAGCTCGGCTATTCCGATCCCGCCGCCTGGGAAGAGACGGTGACGCTGCTACAGCACCTGGGATTGATCGGCGAGGTGTCGCCCAACGACCTGTACAGCAACGAGTTTGTGCCGTGAGTGAGCCCGTGCTCGCCGCCCGCGGCGTGCAAATGACCTTTGCCTCGGCCAACAGCCATCTCGAGGCGTTGGCCGAGGCCAGCCTGGAGGTGTGGCCCAACGAGTTCGTCGGGCTGATCGGGCCCTCAGGCTGCGGCAAATCCACCCTGCTGCGCGTGCTGGGCGGGCTGATCCGCCCCAGCGCTGGCGAGGTGTTCTTTGAAGGGCAGCCGCTCATCGGGCCACAGCGCAAGATCGGCTTTGTCTTTCAGCGCGCCAACCTGATGCCCTGGCGTAGCGCGCTACGCAACGTCACCCTGCCGCTAGAGATCGCCGGCGTGCCGCTATCAGAGGCCAAGGCGCGGGGCCGCGAAATGCTCGATCTGGTGGGCCTGTGCGACTTTTACGAGGGGCTGCCCCGCGACCTATCAGGCGGCATGCAGCAGCGCGTCGCGCTGGCCCGCGAGCTAATCTATGACCCTGACGTGCTGCTGCTCGACGAGCCCTTTGGCGCGCTAGACGCGCTCACACGCGAAAAGATGAACGTCGAGTTGCTGCGCATCTGGCAGGCCCGACGCAAGACGGTGGTCATGGTGACCCATGACATCCAGGAAGCCGTCTTCTTATGCGACCGCGTCATCCCCATGACGCCACGGCCTGGCCGCCTGAAGGAAGAGATCATCGTGGACCTGCCGCGCCCCCGCAGCTTTGATCTGCTGGCCACGCCACGCTTTGGCGCCCTCGCGGCCGAGCTGCGCCGCTCGCTGGGCTAGGCCTCAATCCGCCGCGCTCACCCCCACGCCGGGCGCCTCGTGGCGCGGCTCTTTGACGAGCCAACGGATGGCCGCATAGCCCAACACGGTCAAGATGGCCGCCACGCCGAACATAATCCTGAACCCGCCCAATCCCTGGCCGGCAGCCCCGCCGATGCCACTGCCAAGATCAACCAGCCACCCCGCCAGCAGCGGGGCCAGCATGGTGGGGATCGCATTGATGGTGCCATCCAGCGCCGCAAAAGTGGGCACATCCTCAGGCGCGCAAAACTCCATCGACATGGCAAAGCCCGAGATGCTCATGGCCGACGTGGCCCCATAGACCAGCACAAACACGCCATACAGCCAGATGGCGCCCGGCGACACAAAAACCAGCGCGATAGAGGCCAGCCGTAGCATCGTGGACAGTTCGAGCAGCCACTTGTTGCCCTTGCGATCACCCAGCCAGCCTAGCAGCGGCGTAAAGAGCGCCTGGCTAAACAGCGCGGCCATGGTTAGCTCAGCGGCAAAGGCGTCTGGCACGGCGAAACGCCGCGTGGCATAGATCATGTAAAAGGCCGTGCCCATGGTGCCCAGAATCACCAGCGCCCGCGCAGCCAGATAGCGCCTAAAGTTACGGTTGCGACCCAACACCCGTGGCAGGCGGCGCCAGTATTCCTTTGCAGCGAGGGGTGCGCGCTCGGGCCGCCTGACTGGCTCCCGATTGAGCGTCAAACAGAGGAACGAGACCACCTGAAAAGCAAAGCACAGTATAAAACTATAGGCAAAAGAGCGCGGGTAAGAGTAGGTGGCCAGCAGATGCCGCGACAGCCAGGCCCCGCCCAGGCCCAACAGACTGCCCAGCGCGCTGCTCAACCCGAACATAAAGCTGCGCTGTCGCGCTGGCACCACCTTGGAGAGCATGGCCTTCCAGGCGGGCGCGCCCACGCCGCCCGCGCCGGTGCCGATGAACAGCGACAGAAGCAGAATTGCATACGACAGCCCGCGAGGCATTTGCGGCACGAACAGGATCAACAGCGCCAGCCAGAGATAGGGCAGCCGCTCGACAATGCTGATGCGCACCACCAGACTCTTTTTGTGAGCGCACTGTTCGGCCTGCCGCGAGAGCAGCAATTGCGGCAACAAGAATCCGAGGCTCTGCACCGTGGGCACCAGGCCGATCAGCACTGCACTGCTTGTCAGGTAAGAGGCATAGAGCGTCAACACCGTGGCGCCAAAGATAAAGCTCATCGCCAGGTGGTAAAAGGTCAGGTCAGCCAGATTGACGGCGAAATTCCAGCGGGCGTGCCGCTGGATGTAGCTCGCATAGTCCTGATCGGATAGCTGCATCGGCGCCTCTCCATCGATCACCAATCGCCGGGGTCCGCTACTCAGCGCCGCCGATGCCCACGCCGGGGGCCTCGTAGCGCGGCTCGCGGACGAACCAGCGCATGGCCACATAGCCCGCAAGGCTGAATAGCGCCGCCACCACAAACATGATCTGATAGCCGCTGACATTCGGCCCGCCACCCACCGGCCCAGATCCCAGCGAGATGTGATCCACCAGCCAACCACCCAAGAGCGGCGCTAGCATGGTGGGGATAGCGATGACAGTGCCCTCGAGCGCGGTAAAAGTTGGCACATCCTCAGGCACGCTAAACTCCATCGACATGGCCATGCTGGCGATCATCATCCCCGCCGAAGCGGCATAGACCAGGATGAACACGCCATAGAGCCAGGCAGAGGCAGGTGAGACCAACACCAGAGCCATGGCGGCCAGTTGCAGCACAGTGGAGAACTCGATTAACCACTTGAGCCCCTTGCGGTCAGAGACGACTCCCAATAGCGGAGTAAAGATCGCCTGACTGAGCAGCGCAGCCATGGTCAGCTCGGCGGCAAAGGTATCAGCCACGCCAAAGCGCGCCTTGGCAAAGATCATAAAGAAGGCGGTGGCCATCGAGCCCATGATGATGAGCCCCCTGGCCGCCAGATAGCGTGAGAAGTTCGGGTTGCGTTGCAGCACGCGCGGCAGTCGACGCCAGTAATCCCTGGCCGAGACGGCCTCACCCTCGGCCTGGCGCGGTGGCTCGCGGTTCAGCGCCACAAAGGCGTAAGAGATGATCTGGCAGACAAAACACAACAGAAAACTGTAGGCAAACGGCTTTGGAAAGGGCAGCGTGGCCAGCATGTGCCGTGACAGCCAGGCCCCGCCCAACCCCAACAGGCTGCCCGCGGCGCTGCTCACGCCGAACATAAAGCCACGGCGGTTCGCGGGAACCACCTTCGACAGCATCGATTTCCAGGCTGGTGCTCCGATCCCGCCCGCGCCCGCCGCCAGCAGCAACGAGAAGAGCAGGATGCCGTACATGAGCATCGGAGGCAGGCCAGGGACGAACAGGATCAGCAGGCCGATCCAGGAATAAGGCAGGCGCTCGATGAAGCTGACGCGCACCAGCAACCACTTTTTGACGGGTAGCCGCTCGGCCTGCCGTGACATGAGCAATTGTGGCAACACAAAGGCCAGGTTCTGCACCGTGGGCACCAGGCCCACCAACAGTGCCGAATTGGTCAGACGCGAGGCATAGAGCGTCAGCACCGTGGCGCCAAAGATAAAACTCATCGCCAGGCTATAGAAGGTGATATCCAGCAGATTGACGACCAGGTTCCAGGTCGCGTGGCGCTCGATCTCGCGCGCGTACGCCTCTTGAGTCAGTTGCATGGCGCTCACGTTCTGAGCGCGGCCTTGCGGGCTGCGCCGATGGGGGTATCGAACCCGCGCATGTTAGCACACGCGCCACACGCTCCCAAACAGCGTCACCCGTTTGGCAGCAACACCGCTTTGATGGCCTCACGGCCATTGACCGCCTGTAGGGCAGCCGTGGCTTGATCTAGGGTAAAACGATGGGTCACCAAGCCCTGCAAGGCCTGCCGGTGCTGGCGCACCAGGCTGACAGCCTGCAAGGTGTGAGTCAGGTTGCTCACCCACACGCCCTGCACCCGCACATTCCTGCGCACCAGCGTCTCAAAGGGGGGCAGCGATAGCTCGCCCACGGGCGTGCCAAAGCCGACGAACGAGACCGCGCCGCCCTGGCGCACCAAGTCCAGCGCCTCGCGCGCGGCGGCCAGGCTGCCTGATGCCTCGACCACCAGGTCGGCGCCCAGGCCATGGGTGAGGTCGAACACGGCCTCGCGGCGCTGCTCCGCGGTGAGTGCGCGCCGATTGAGCAGGTGCGTGGCCCCAACTCGCGCGCAGAAATCGAGCCGCACGCCGGCGCCACCAATGACGACCACCCCTTCGGCCCCGCTGGCCGCGGCCAGCAACGTCGAGTAGATGCCCACGGGGCCAGGCCCAAAGATGACCACGTTGGCGCCCGCCTGCGCCGGTGAGAGCGCGAACCCGTGAGCAGCCGTCGCGCCCGAACAGGTGGCCGAGACTAATAGCGCGGGATCATCATCTGGCTCTAGGGCCAACAACGGCGTGCGCGCGTCCAGCACCAGATGGGTGGCATAGCAACCGTTGAGATGGGGAGCGACCTCCAGAGAGCGATGGATGCCATAGACCCAGCGCTGCGCGCACAGCGCCGGCTCGTGCAGCACAGCGCAGGCATGGCAGGCGCCGCAAGTCACGCCACGCTCCCACAACACCAGATCGCCGGATGCGAGCGGGCGTCCGTACACGTCCCACCGCGGGCCGTGGCTCTCCACCAGACGGCCCACGCCCTCATGCCCCAGAATCATGGGCAGCGGGGTGCGCGGATCGCGCCCCTCCCACATGTGCACATCAGAGCCGCACACACCGGCGGCTACCACCTCGACCAGCGCCTGACCTGGCGCCAGGGCGGGGACAGGGATCGTCTCCAGAATCAGTGGTTCATGAAAGCGATGCAAGACAGCGGCGCATGCCAGCATGCTAGACCTCGCTCTGGGAGGTTAGGGGCGCCCGGTGAACAGACGCCGCCAAGCGCGCCAATTGGGATTGTTCCATAGCGAGCGCACAGGAGCGGCCTCTGGGCCAGGCTGGACAGCCAGTGCGATGGGGGCAGGCTGCCCGGGCGAGATCGTCATTGCCTCGCCCCCCACCCCTGGGGCGTCCGTCGCTTCAGTGGCATCCACGGTCACGAGAGCCAGTGCATTGGGCGGCATATAGCCAGCTTCGATCGCCGCCTGGCCAAGCCACTCATCAGTGTCACGTAGGGCGATGGCAGCCTGCAGCTCGGCGCGCTGCCGATCCAGTGAGCGCAGGTCAAGCTCCAGTTGCGCCCGCCAGGTCTCTAGCCGGGCCAATTCCACCGTCTGTGAGATGAACGAGGCCAAAAAGGACGCGGCAAAGGCGATAGACAACGCCATCAGAACATGCACACGCCTTTTCTCGCGCAGTATGCTGGTTCCCATCGCAACCCCTATCTAAACACTCGATTCGGTGTTAATGTGAGCAACTAAAGTTCTCGTGAACAGATATCAGTGCTATAATATGATAGTGAACCAGACACTGGATTGCAACTGCTAGCAATGTTGGGGGGAGACCCATGGCACAAGATATTTTGATCGTCGATGATGATCGCATGGTGGCCGAGGCCATGCAACGGGCGCTAGAGCCGGATTTTGAGGTGCGCATCGTCACCGAAGCATCAGCCGCGCTAGAGGCGTGCCAGCAAAAGCGGCCGGACCTTATCATCATGGATACAGTTTTTCCGGATGGGCGCGCCGGGCTGGAGGTCATCACGCAGTTACGCGACAATGAGGCGACGGCCGATGTCCCGATTCTGTCCGTGAGTGGCTGGGACGAGATCGAGGACAAAGAAGACACCTACCTCTCTGGCAGCGACGACTTTTTGTCCAAGCCGTTCCAACAGCGCGAGCTGCAACTCAAGGTCAAGGCGCTGTTGCGACGGGTGGCTCGCACCCATCGCCCGGCCGTGGTCGAATCGCTCCAGGTGGGCCTACTCAACTTGAACGCCAAGACGTACGAGATCACCACCGAATCCAAAAGAGTGCTGCTCACGCCCGTCGAGTTCGAGCTGATGCGTTTCTTGATGAGCAATCCCGATCAGGTCTTTTCGGCGGACCAGCTCTTGCAGCGCGTGTGGGGCTATCCGCCAGGCATCGGCATGCCCGACCTGGTGCGTGTGCACGTCAAGAATGTCCGTGAAAAGATCGAACCCAACCCGCGCAAGCCGATCTATCTGCGCAACGTGCTGCGGCGTGGCTATATGGTGCCCACCACGTCAGCAGAAGACGTAGAGCGGGTCACTGCGGCATAGGGCGCCCAGGGCTAGAAACAAGAGAACCCCTCTTGCGAGGGGTTCTCTTGTTTTGGGTGTCCTAGCAACCCATCGGAGGTGATGCTAGGACACCGCGTTGACTGCTATAATCCATTGCACATCACCTCCCTTCCTATGGGATAGCGTGTTTAGGACGCCAGCTTCATCGCTGATCGTCCTTTATATCATAACAGACTTGGCGCCTGTTGTCAAAGAAAAATCGCCTCAATCGGTATGACATGGCGAAACGCCATGCGGATGGGACTCTGGATAAGGAGAACGATCATGAGCACTAGCGAACAAACGGTGCCGCAGTTTTTAGAGGCGCTGGCCTCGGCTGCGCCCGCCCCCGGCGGCGGCGCGGCGTGCGCCTTGAGCGGCGCTATGGGCGCAGCGCTGGTCAGCATGGTCGCCAACCTGACCCTGGTCCGCGAGTTGACGCCAGATAGACAGGCCGCGCTCACCGCGACCTTGCGCGAGGCCGACGCGCTGCGCCGGCAACTGACCGAGCTCATGGCTGCGGATGCCCGCGCCTATGATGCCGTAATCGCCGCCTACCGCCTGCCGCGCGCCAGCGCTGCCGAGCGAGCAATGCGTCGTCCGGTCATCGAGGCCGCCTTGCAGCAGGCCACCTTGACGCCGCTAGAGATCGCCGACCGTTGCGCCCGAATCGTCGCCCTGGCCGAGCCCGCTGCCCGCCTGGGCATCTCCGCGGCGGCCAGTGATGCCGCCGCAGCCGCCTTTCTGGCCGAGGCAGGTGCGCGCGCCTGCTTGCTGAATGTCGAGATCAACCTGGCCAGCATCAAAGATGTAGCCTTTAGTGAGCAAGCCAGCGCGCGCGCTGCGGCCCTGGTCGCCGCTTTGCCAGCTTTGCGCGACGCGGCCCTGGCGGCCATGCGGGCCGCGCTGCAACCGCCCTCCAAAGGAGCTTGAGAGAGATGGTCACACTGTTGGATGGCCGCGCCATAGCGGCGCAGGTGCTTGCCGAGATAGCCGTCCGGGCCACAACGTTCGCCGCACAGACCGGCAGGCCGCCAGGCCTGGCGACGGTACAGGCTGGCGCCAACGCGGCCTCATCCTGGTATGTGCGCCAGATCGAGCGCGCTTGCCGTCGCGCCAATGTTGCCTTTGCCCTGACGACGCTGCCCGCCGACTGCGCTCCAGACGCGCCTGTGCGCGCCGTGGCCGCACTGTGCAGCCAGCCCGACGTGCAGGGCATTATCGTACAGCAGCCCCTGCCCGCCCAGGTCGTACTCGCTGACGTCATCGCGGCCCTCGATCCGCATAGAGACATTGACGGCCTGCATCCCCTAAACGCCGGCCTGCTGGCCCAAGGGCGCGCCGGCGCCATCGCCCCCGCCACGCCGCTGGGCGGATTGGAGCTGCTCCGCCGCGCCGGGCTGCCCATCAACGGCCAGCACGTCGTGATCGTGGGGCGCAGTGCGGTGGTGGGCCGCCCCCTGGCGCTGCTGCTGTTGGCCGAGCACGCCACGGTGACAGTGTGCCACACGCGCACGCGCGATCTGGCGGCCATCACGCGCCAGGCTGACATTCTGGCGGTGGCGGCGGGGCGTCCGGACCTCATCACTGCAACGATGGTCAAGCCTGGCGCTGCGGTGCTGGACTTTGGCATCAATGAGGTGGCTGGGCAGGTTGTGGGCGATGTGGCTGCCGATGTTAAAGCTGTAGCTGGCTGGCTGACGCCGGTGCCGGGCGGCCTCGGCCCCATGACCAATGCCATGCTGCTGCACAACCTGCTGGACGCCGCCGAGCGCCAATTGGCCTGACATCACGGCCTGCGACGAGCGCTAGACGCTCTGACATCGTTGCCTCTAGCGCGTGGCTATGGTAGAGTCTCCGCATCACCTGCTTTTGGAGGAGCCGATATGCTCAGTGATCTGCAGATTGCTCAGGCGGCCACCTTGCGCGCCATCATCGACCTTGCCGCTGACCTGGGCCTGAGTCGAGACGACATAGACCCCTATGGCTGGTTCAAAGCCAAGGTGCACCTGGATGTGCTCGACCGCTTGCAAGATCGCCCCAAGGCCCGCTATGTCGATGTCACCGCCATCACCCCCACACCGCTCGGCGAGGGCAAAACCACCACCACAGTGGGCCTCTCGCAAGCATTGGGCAGCCAGCTGCACAAGCGTGTGTTCACCTGCATTCGACAGCCCTCCATGGGGCCAACTTTTGGCATCAAGGGCGGCGCGGCGGGGGGCGGCTACTCGCAAATTGTGCCGATGGAGGACTTTAACCTGCACCTCACTGGCGACAACCATGCTGTGGGCGTGGCGCATAACCTGATGGCCTCGGCGCTGGATGCCCGCATGCTCCATGAAGGACGTCTGGGCGACCGTTCGCTGGCAGCGTCCGGCCTGGTTCGCCTGAGCATCGACCCCGACAGCATCCTGATCAACCGCGTGGTCGATCTGGAAGATGCCTCGCTGCGCCAGATTCTGATCGGGCTGGGCGGCGACCGCAACGGCGTCGAGCGCCACACTGGCTTTGACATCACCGTCGCCAGTGAAGTGATGGCCATTCTGGCGCTATCCACTAGCCTGCAAGACATGCGCGCCCGCCTGGGGCGCATCGTCGTGGCCACCAACCAGAGTGGCGAGCCCGTCACGGCCGAGGACTTGGGCGTGGCCGGGGCCATGGCCGTGCTGCTCAAAGACGCCTTGATGCCCAACTTGATGCAGACTCTGGAGCAGACGCCCGCCTTTGTGCATGCCGGGCCCTTTGCCAACATCGCGCCGGGCAACTCATCATGCATCGCCGACCTGATGGCCACCCGTCTGGCCGACTATGTAGTCACCGAGTCGGGCTTTGGCGCCGATATTGGCATGGAAAAGTTCTTTGATATCAAGTGCCGCGTCTCGGGCCTGCAGCCCGATTGCGTGGTGCTGGTGGCCACCGTGCGCGCCCTCAAGATGCACGGTGGGCTGGGGCAGGTGGTGCCGGGCAAGCCTTTGCCCCCAGAACTTACCAGCGAGAACCTGCCTGCCCTGGAAACGGGCTGCGCGAACCTGCGCGCCGTCATCCGCATCGCGCGGCTGTTCGGTGTGCCGGTGGTGGTGGCCGTCAACCGTTTTACCACCGACACCGATGCCGAGATCGAGCTGATTCGCCGCGTGGCGCTCGAGGCCGGGGCTGAAGATGCGGTGCCCTGCGAGCACTGGGCCCACGGCGGCGCCGGCGCGCGTGATCTGGCCGAGGCGGTAGTCAAAGCCTGCGAGCAGCCCAAGACCTTCCGCATGCTCTATGAACTGGGTCTGCCCATCAAGGAGAAAATCGAGCTGCTGGCCACCCAAGTCTATGGGGCCGATGGCGTGGATTATTCGCCCGAAGCCGAGGCCAAGATCGCCATGTTCACGCGGTTTGGCTATGGTGAGCTGCCCATCTGCATGGCCAAGACCCATCTGTCGCTCTCGCACGATCCGGCCCTCAAGGGCGCGCCCACCGGCTGGCGGCTGCCGATCCGTGACGTGCGCGCCAGCGTGGGGGCGGGCTTTGTCTACCCCATCTGTGGCGACATTCGCACCATGCCGGGGCTGCCGCGCCGCCCATCCTTCATGGATATGGATTTGGACGAGCACGGGCAGATCGTGGGGCTGTCATAAGACCAGTGGCTCAAAGAGAGGCCGGAGCGCATCTGGCCTCTCTTTATATGTCGCGGTCGTGCGAGAGGCGATAGAGACGACTGCATAGCCAGATGCTGACGGCGCAGAACCCCAGGTTGACCAGTTCGGCGATGCCAAAGCCCGCCAGCCGCGCAAGGCCGGGCACCACCACCGCCACCGTACTGTGATAGAGCACGGCAAAGCCAAACCAGCGCTTTTGGCGTGAGATCAGACTCTCCATCACCAGCAGCGTCCAGGCCACCTGGTGCGGCACCGCCATCGTCCGTTCCGCCGCCACGATCATCGGCTGCGTCCAGCCGGTGTTGGCGATGGCGCGCAGCTCGGCCGCAAAATCGCTCGCCAAGGCAGGATCCCCTGTGAGCAACGCCTGGGGGGCGCCAACGCCATTGAGAGCCAGATAAGCCAGAAAATAGACAAAGGTGAGGCCGGCGATCAAGAACATCGACTCGACGGCGGCATAGCCCAGCCCAAAGCCCAGCCCGTGCAGCCAGGTCAGCCGCAGGCCGCCGCGCGGAAAGAGCCAGCGGAAGGCCACCCAGCGGCTACCCTCCTCTACCAGTGCGGTGCCAAAAGCCACCGCCAGCAGCCACGCAAAGGCCTGCCCTTCACTGGTGAGGCGCTCGCCCACCACCACGTCCAAAAAGACGCTCAGCGGCAGCCACGACAGCAGTTGAAAAACGCCATAGATCAACGCGCCATAAGCAAAAGGCTTCCAGCGGATCGGCCCGCGCCGGCGCGCCACCAGCACCGCGGCCAGCGGAAAACCCACCTGAATCAGCAACGACAGTACAAAAGCCACCACAGTGCCAGGGCGCAAGGTGCCTCCCGAATGCTGGGATTTGCCGCGCTCATTATACTTGCCCACGGTGGGCGCACAATGCAGCGAAAAGGGCGTGCTCGCGGGTGGCCCATGGGCGCGCGTGCGACTGGCTGACCGCTTTGCCGCGCCTCTCGCGTCGCGCTAGACTGAGATTAACTCATCAGGAGGTGCGACATGCGGCTCTCTCTCTCCTACGGACGCTACCTGGACGCCGTGTGGGGCGGCTGGATCGGCAAATCGATCGGCGGCGCCATCGGGGCGCGCTTTGAGGGCTATAAGGGCTGGATCGAGCTCGACCCGGCGGATTTCTTTCCCGACGTCATCCCGCCCAACGACGATCTCGATCTGCAAGTGCTGTGGCTCAAGGTGCTGGAGGAGCGCGGCACGGCCCTCACCTCTGACGACCTGGCCGTCGCATGGCTGGAGCACTGCTGGTACCCTTTCAACGAGTATGGCATCTTTCGCCGCAATTGGCGGCTTGGCATTCACCCGCCCGATTCCGGGTGCTATGGCAACGCCTTCTGGGAGACGGGCGAGGGCTGTCCCATCCGCTCCGAGTTATGGGGCTATGTCTTTCCCGGAGCGCCGGATCTGGCCGCCAGCTATGCGCAGTTGGACGGCCAGCTCGACCACACCGAGCAGTCGGTGGGCGGCGAGCGGATGTTCGCCGCCATGGCCGCAATGGCCTTTTTCGTCAGCGATGTGCGCCGCCTGCTGGAGATGAACCTGCACTATCTGCCGGCCAGCACCCCCATCGAACGGCTGAGCCGCGCCGCCATGACAGCCTATGATGAAGGGCTCACCCTGCGCCAGGCGCGCGAGCGGTTGTTGGCTCTGGAAGGCGTGCCCGAGGCCTGCGATGCGCAGATCAACGTACCCTTCACCATCCTGGGGCTGCTCTATGGCGGTGGCGACCTGCAAGAGACGCTGCTCTGCGCGCTGCGCTGTGGCTATGACACCGACTGCACCCTGGCCAGCGCCGGCGCATTCATCGGGCAGATTCTGGGCGCGGCGCGCATCCCGGCCAACCTCAAGGGGCCCATTGGCGACCAACTGGTGATGGGCATCGCCTATCATCGCCCCGAGATGACCCTGACGGCGCTGGCCCGCGACACGGCGCGCGTCGGTGCGCTATTGTGTGCCGACCTGAATGGCGCCTGCGAGATCACGGAATGCCCGGCGCTAGCGCCGCTTCCACAGCTTCCGCTCACGCCGCGCTTGGAGGTGACGTATCAGGGAATGCCCTGCGCCGCGCCCGGCGAGACGGTAGCGGTGCAGGTTCGGGTGAGTGGGCCGCTGGCCGCCACGCCGCAGCCGCTGACGTTGCAGGCCCCCGAGGGCTGGGCCTGCCTGCCCCACAGTGTGCCAGTCTCTGCCACGCAGCGTCAAGCCGAGTTTCAGCTGCGATTATCAGAGAATGTGGCCGCACTGCCGCAGGCCAACCTGTTCACCCTGCGCCTGGGCGCCATCGCGCATACTTTTGGGGTGGCTGGCGCCGGGCTGTGGCGCTTTCTGGGCGTTTACTTCGAACCGCTGCCCCCAGAGGGTGACGCCCTAGCGCGCCAGCGCCGCATGAACCATCACTTTATCACGCCCAGCAAGGACTATACCGCGGGCGCCGACCCTGATGCCCTCTATGCCTATTGGTCGCGGGTGCTGGGCCGCCCAGCGGTGCTCGTCTCGCGCGAAAACGAAGTCGAGCTGTCTCAAATGACCGGCCTGCAAGGCGCATGCGTGGCCTATGTGGACCGCACCATCCTCTCACCCGAGGCGCGCGAGGTGTTCCTCGTCATCGGCAACACCGACAGCTTTCGACTGCGCCTCAATGGTGTGGAATTGGCTGCCATCGAGGAAAGGTTCCCCTGGACGCCGTTCAATAACGTGATCTCCGCGCGGCTGCAAGCCGGCGCCAATTATCTCTGGCTGGAGCTGACGCGGCATAGCGACCAGATGCGCTTTAACATGGGAATCCGCCAGCACCGTGAGCGGGACGGGGCCAACCAGAACGATTGGTGCGTGGACCTGGCCGACGCCAACCCGCTGCAGAACTAGGGCGCAAAACAAACGAGGGAGCCGATCAGGCTCCCTCGTGTATGCCAGCGTCAGGGTATTCTAGAGCTCATACTTCCAGATCAGGCCGCCCAGGCTGAGGGCATACAGCGCGCCAGAGCCTACCTCGCCCACATGGACGATGCTGATGACGCTTTCGGCGGTCAGCCCGTCAGAAAAGCGCTCCCAGGTGCGGCCCGCATCGATGGACTGATAGATGCCATTGCCGGTGGCCGCCAGCACAATGCCGTCGCCGTCCAGTTCGCCCAACACCAACACGCCCAGTGTATTGGCGCCGTTGGGGTCCACCTTGCTGCTGATCCAGACGTCCTTAGCGCGGCGCAAGGGTCGCAGGCAATAGGGGCCGGTCGCCAACACGGCCTGTGAGGCCGCGTCATCGCTCACGCCACGGGGCATGGCGATATCGACCCAGCGCGCGTCGGTGACCTGGGTCGTGAGTTGCTTCCAGTCTGCGCCACCGTTGGTCGAACGCCACAACACCACCCGTGGTTGCAGATTGGCCGTCTCACCCTGAGCCGAGCCCAGGTAGACCGTGTGATCCGCGGCAAACGTAGGCGAAGGCGCAATGACCAGAATCTCTTGCGTCAGACATGGCGAAGCGACTTTGTGCCAGGTGCGGCCGTCGTCGTCTGTCTTGAACAGCTCGCCTCCGTCCGTTCCGGCCCAACCAATGCCTTCTGCCGAGAGGCCCAGCGCCTGCACGCCGTGTTGCGCCAGCACAACGTTCCAGGTGGCGCCATCCTCACTGCGCAGCAGCCCCTGCCCCTGGCTCCCAACCAACAGTGCGCCGCCAGGTCTCGGCGCCAAC
>Ga0351875_1149_pt1 | contig 15664 bp, 9 predicted proteins | sample BONcelFGM3001C14_FD_206784 | JGI IMG/M metagenome (GOLD analysis project Ga0351875, IMG submission 206784) | Enriched cells from coal bed in the Powder River Basin, Montana, United States - BONCAT cells FGM rep3 HSBNCT.FGM.300.1.C14 ... | reverse complement strand
CATCAGCAAGGGGACCTTCTGGTCACCGGATGGAAATAAGCTTGCTTATTACCGGATGGATGAGAGCATGGTAACACAGTATCCAATTGTAGATATGGGCCAAAGGGTAGCTGCTTTAAAGAATATCAGGTATCCAATGGCCGGAATGACCAGCCACCAGGTATCTGTTGTTGTTTATGATCTTGAGCAAAAAACGTCGGTTACCCTCCAGACAGGACTGCCTGCTGACCAATATCTTACCAGTCTTTCCTGGAGTCCTGATAGCGAAAGCATCTTTCTGGCAATCCTAAACCGGGAACAAAACCACCTGAAGATGAACCGCTATGACGTCACTGGTGGCAGCCTGATGACAACACTGTTCGAGGAAAAAGATGAGCAGTATGTTGAACCACTTAACCCCTTATATTTTATTCCGGGCAAACCCGACCAGTTTATCTGGAACAGTCAGCGAGATGGATTCAACCATTTGTATCTGTATCAGACTGATGGCCGGCTGATCCGTCAACTTACATCAGGTCCATGGGTTGTAACTGATTTTGAGGGGTTTGTGGTGTGTTGCAAACTGCACGCCCCTGTAGTCCTGCTCGTCGAGCCGGTATTGCTGAATCATGGTACCCATAGCGCCATCAAGCACCAACACACGCCTTTCGAGCAGCTCCCTCAGAATCTCTAAAGTAGTTTTCATTTCTCTTCCTTTCACTGATGCACTGTGCCAAACCACTTAAACACGCGACAACCGCTCTGGGTTCAGTCAGTTCTTTTCTGTTCGTTCTTGTTTAACAATCGTTTCATTTATAAGCTCCGGCTGCCTTTCGGCCTCCGGATTAGGTCTTAGCACCACTCCCGCGGCAGCGGGAAGGTTGCTAGGGTTTCGCTGAGCCTAATCTCTCCACCCTTCTTTATAAATCAAAACGCCTTGTTTTGAGGAAGGTCATTTTGAAATACGCCCGGCAAAGTTAAATCAAATTCTGCATAACATGAAAATTATTTGGAATGAGTCTTGATAATTCTGGTTCGGGGAGCTATCTGTTTTTTATGAGTGTCTGTTTTAAGATATCGGACCAAATGGTCGAAATAAGGTTTCTCTTGTATAAAAAAGAACAACCGATTAGCTTTAGGGCAATGTTGGATGTCGTAGGAATAACTTCATATTAACAAGTAACTCAAGCATGGGCCGCGGTATGCTGTTGCGAACTGTAAAAACAAAACGATCATTTATCCGGGGCGTACTAAAACCAACAGAAATTGTTTCATACTCAAATTTAGAATCATTCCAAACTTCTTCAAATTTCTTTGTGTTTTCGGCAAAATTTGTATCAACAAATGCTGACCGGGGTGTTTTCCAATGTTAATTCTTTGTTGAATGCTTGCATTTTGCCGCATACCATTCGTATCTTCGTGTTGTAATCATTTACAAAGCAAGTTCCTTATTTATTCATTCATTACAAACAAACACATGAAAACCTATCAAACGCATTTTACTCCTAAATCGTTGATAATCAGAGGGGGGGGTTAAGAAAAATTATCATTGCCCTCTTACTAATGATGGGCATTAACCTAGCGACTGCACAGACAGTCATTGAAGGAAAGTTATTGGTCTTGACTCTTAATGATGAAGCCCGTCCTGGCGACGGGCGTATGGTAAAAAATCAAGAACTATTTGATCTTTTTCAGGAATTTGAGGTTACTGATTTTGAACAAGCAATGCCATTTGCTCGATCTCCTTTGTTAAGAAAAGTCTATGGGTTAGAATTTACCGGCAATCATGCGGAGTTTTTAGCAAAACTTGAAACCGATTACTCAGAGTTCATTACTGATATTTTGGAGTTTTATGAACCTGTCTATAACTTTGAGCCAGAAGATGGATTATGGAAAAGCAATGAATTATGGCATTTGAAAAAAATACAAGCCGATAGTGCTTGGGACATTTCAAAAGGTGATTCCACTGTGCTAATAGCTATTTTGGATTCACCTGTTGATGGTTATCATCCGGATTTGATAACAGATTTAGCATATCTGTACGATCCTTACACAGAAGAAAGTCTTGTTAGAATGCCGAAAGGAACCACCATAGAACATGGGACAATTGTAGCAAGTTTTGCATCAGCACAAACATCAGAAACAGCAGGCGAAGCAACAGGAAAACCTTTGGCTTCGATTGGATTTAAAACAAAATTGTTATCTTATGGTGGTATGGCACAAACAGTAACCGGAGTTCATGCGTCAACGGTTATGGGTGCACAAGTAATCAACGCATCTGCTTTCACTGGGAGTTATTTAGATTCCGAAGCAACAGAAGAAATTTTATACGACTGGATAAGAGAAGGTTTTCAGGAAATTTTAGACAATGGAACCGTCATAGTTGCAGCTGCCGGAAACATTGGTGGACAGGGACCACCTAGTGGTGGATGGAACGGGCTTACTTTTAATGATATTATCGTAGTTAGCGGAACAGATCCTACAGACCATTTCAGGGTATATGACAGCCTCGGACAACCTTCAAGTTTTTCACATTATTTGAGTGTTGACCTTTGTGCACCTGGAAGACATATGTATGGAGCAACAGGCACTTTATACAATGACACCATTGACATTTGGCCTTATTATCACTGGCATTCCGGCACTTCATTTGCCGCTCCGATTGTGGCTGGCACTGCCGCACTGATCAAATCCATCAACCCATGTCTTACACCGGCTACAGTGCAGCATATACTAAAGACAACCACTGATTCCATAGCTGATGCACATTTGTACCCTTACCGAATAGGGACAGGAAGACTTAACGCATACAGAGCAGTGAAGCTTGCGCAAGAAAGCTACAGCCCAAAGAATTATACCATCAACACTGGGCAAAGCATTGTGTGGAACGATGTTAAGTTTATCGACACCCTATGGATTAAACCAGGCGCAACTTTAACTATCAACAAGGACTGTTTCTTTAATGAAAACGGTGTAGTCATTGTTGATACATCTGCCAAGCTTGTTGTAAACGATGCTACACTGACAACTTCGTGCCGCAATATGTGGTATGGCATTCAGGTTTGGGGCAACAAAAACCGTAGCCAGTTGCCTTATGGCAGCCAGTATGCCCAGGGAAGGGTGTATCTTGAAAATGCAACTATAGAAAACGCAAAGGAAGCAGTAAGGCTTTGGAAACCATTTGACTACAATTCCACAGGTGGTATTGTTATGGCGCGAAACACCACTTTCAGGAACAACCGCAGAGCAGTTGAGTTCATCAGCTACCAGAATTTTCACCCCTATAGCCTCGATCCAGAACCTAATTTTAGTCGTTTTTTTAATTGTACTTTTGATGTAAACGATGATTATATAGGTATGGGAGAGAACTATATACCTTTTCATGGCTTTGTTAGCATGTGGGAAGTTGACGGGGTTCGCTTTGAGGGATGCGATTTTGCCAACAATAAAACCACATTATATACTGAAGATGGAGAATTGATAGACAGTGAACTTGCCGGATTTGGATTATTGACCATTGATGGCGGATTCAGCGTAAGGCCTTATACTGCCGATCAGGTGGTTGATTCATGCCATTTCGACAGGCTTAAATACGGTATAAAAGCATCTACAGCTTTACTAAAGAACACTTTTGAAGTGTGGCAGTCCTCTTTTAAGGACAATATTACAGGTATTTATACCAGTAATGTGGGCATGCCCGCCATAGTTAAGAATAGCTTTTTGATCAATGCCGGTATAATGAACCAAAATACAGATACCGTTTTGTTTGCCGGTGTGTATCTCGACAACATGACAACAGCCTACATTGTTGAAGAAAATAACTTCAGCAGCACAACTGGAATAGCTTATATTCAGAACGATAAAAGCATAGGTATCTGTATAAATAATTCGGGGTCAGATAACAATAAGTTATATAACAATCAGTTCGAAGACCTGTTTATTGGAGTGCTGGCACAAAACCAAAACCGTGACCGAACAGGTGATTTTGGCCTTGAAATCAAGTGCAACAGGTTTTATAACTTACAATATGATATTGCCGTAACCGCCGAAAATTATAGTTCAGTTGCTGGAATAAAATTTAATCAGGGTTCAGGTGCTAACGATGTTACCGCACCAGCCGGCAACCAGTTTGCCATGGTTGGAGGATATCCCTTGGATGCCTGGGATTTATATTGGAACAACAGAGTGAACCAAATACATTATTGGTATCATGCAAACCAGGGTAACTACCACCTGAAACCGGATTCGATTTCTGTGTTCTTTGCTTATACATCGCCAAATATTCCGGCTGGTACATTTTCACAAGACTCTTCTTGCCCTTCTAACTTTACCGGAAGTGGGGGAAATGAGCTTAGGGGTTTGTATGTTAATCAATTAAACAACCTAAATGATTCAATTGAATCTACTACTTCATTACTTGCCTTGCTTGTGGATGGGGGCAACACTGAAGGAACAAAGGATATGGTTGAAAACGCCTGGCCAGATGAAACAATGGAAGTGCGTGATGACCTCATGGCAAAGTCACCCTATCTGAGCGATGAAGTAATGCTAAGTGCTGTAAAACAGCAGGTAGTATTGCCTTCTGTGATCGTTACCGAGATTTTGGTTGCCAATCCACATTCAGCCAAGTCCGACACTTTGCTCAACGAGTTCTTTGCCCGCGAAGATGTAACAAACAGCCAACTTGATGAGGTTGAAGTCAACAGGATGGTTACTGGTGCAAAGGAAAGTCTCGAAAGCAAGTTGACCGGCTACAGAGGCAAGCGGGATTATTCACTGTCTCAACTCATACATAGCTACTATACTGATACACTTATGAAAAACCCAAACGACAGTGTTATTACACTACTTCAACCCTTGGAATACCCCACTGCACGTTACAAACTGGCTGAAGCACTGTTCCACAAAAAGGATTTTCAACAAGCCATTGATGTGCTTGACGACCTTGCCGAGGAACAGAGTATTTTCGGGGATGAACTTGAACAGCACAACCAGTTTAGGTCAATGTATGCATGGTGGCAAACAGTGCATAATTCGGGCAAAAACCTATTCAGCCTTACTGAAAGCGACTTGACAACCCTACAGGGTATCTACACCCAATCAGCAGGCAAGGCACGGGCAATGACGCATAATATGATTATTGCGTTGGGCTTAATTGACTATCAGGAACCTTATATCCTTCCCGAGCCAGAACTTAAGAACGAAAAAGTTCGACCAAGGAAAGCAGAAAGGAGAATTGGAGTACCGGCATTGAACGTTTTTCCTAATCCAGCAAAAGAATATATGATTATTGAATGTGTAACTGAGTCTATACCAAGCACAAAAATGTTACAGATATTAGACAGCAACGGCAAATTGGTGATGGTACAAAACCTTGACCGTCTATCTGGTTATAGTGTGGTTGACTTAAGACAACTGCCAGCAGGAGTTTATATGGGCAATGTAGTTGTGGATGGTAAACTACATAGTACTATTAAAGTTATATTAAACAGATAAGAAATCCTTTTCAATGACAGGTGTTCAATAGCAACACCTGTCATTGATATTTAAGTATCAATTTTCTATTTGAATATATTTAATTCTGAGTTTATGGCAAAGTTGAAAAACATATATATATTTCTTTTTATTTCCTTTTTTTATTTAATTATGGGAGATTTAAAATCCCAGGAATATTTTAATATTAGGGAAAGTTTTGATGGGGCTAATACTTTGGAGTTTTGTAAAGATATTATGACCGTTACAGATGGATATGTTATCATGGGTGGATTTGCAGAGGATTCCAATTTTCAATATCATTACGGGGTATTAAAAATAGATAAAGAAGGGAACACTGTTTTAAGAAAGATATATTATTCTGATAGTTTAAGAAATGTTGGATTAGGTCGGAGGAACGGTTGTCTTAATCAGAGCGCTACTGGTGATGCCTACTACAACGTTGGATTAAGCCGAAGGTTTATAGATGAAGGAATAGGCGTTTTGGATGAAGGGATTATTGCCAAATTCGATACATTATTTAATTTAACATGGATGAAATACTATCGGGATAGAATAGATCCTGTTGACAGTAGTTTTTTCTTTGAACATGTTAAAGTTTTGGAGAATGACAAACTAATAATTGCAGGCACCTTGTACAAAGGAAATTCCAGTACATCATTGTTATTGAAAGCCGATAGTTCAGGAAATGAACTTTGGAGAAAATACTTTGAGAGTGGCTCGCTTAACCAGGGGCTAAATGTTATCCCCACCCCTGACGGGGGATTTGCACTATCATGCTTTAAGTGGTCATTTCAAAGCGGACTTTCTCACAACTACCTGATCAAGACAGATAGCCTGGGCAATGAGCAATGGCGCCGCTACATTGGGGGGAATTATGCAGATGGGCCGCTCTACCTTGCCAACACACCCGACAGCACCATTGTAGGGGCTTATGCCTATTCGGATGGTTTGGCACCTTCATCGTCAGACAGCTACAATCGTATTTCAGTTGTGAAATATGACCTTCAGGGGGACAAACTGTTTGAGAAGATATATGGCGAAAGTATTCTGAATCGATGGGTCTCATCCATAACACCGGATAACCACGGGAATTTTGTTGTATCCGGATCAAATAAATTCTATCCTCCTGAAGGAAACTACTCTTATGAAGGTTCTTTGCTCAAGGTGGACAACAATGGCGACTACATTTGGTATAGACAATATCGGCACCCTAGCACTACAGTTTCCTTTAATTATCTGGAGGGTGTTACCAATGCTGCTGATGGCGGCTTTGCAGCAGTTGGCGCTTTATATCCTTTCCACCCCGATACCGGTGGCCAGGATATATGGGTAATCAAGGTGGACAGCATGGGCTGCATCAACTTTGATGATTGCTGGGTGGGTGTGAAAGAGCTGCCATTGCCACGAAACGAAACTGCCATGCTGCGCGTGCACCCCAACCCGGCAAAGGACAGGATACAGCTCAATTTCGGGCCGGATGAACTTTACCAGGCAAAAACACTGCACCTGTATGATGGGTTTGGGAGGTTACAACGAACAGTTGAATTGACACCCGGGCAGGAAGAAGCCAACATCAGCGGGCTTCCGCAAGGCATATACTATGGAGTGGCCCTGAATCGCGAAAAGCAATTGGGGGTATTTAAATTCATTGTTTATTAAGTTGCTTCATTCTTTAGACATACACTATTATGTGTTTGTATTCTAATCAAGATAGTAGTATATCTGTTAATTAAGTTCTAATAAAGCTGTAACATATACTGGCACACGATAGTGCAATCAATTTTTTTCAATCTGATTCCGGTCATAAAATCAAGACCTTTTAAACATTCCTTCATCTGTTTTGTTTCCCTTTCTGTGAAAAGCTGTACTTTTGCAGCCCGAAATCATTTTAAGATCATAAATTCAAACTGATGAACTACGCAATAACAGAGACAGACCTACAATACAAAGTTGCCGATATGAAACTGGCTTCATGGGGCCGAAAAGAGATTGAGATAGCTGAAAAGGAAATGCCCGGCCTGATGGCATTACGGGCCAGATTCGGACAGGAAAAACCGCTGAAAGGTGCCAGAATTTCCGGTTCGCTGCACATGACCATTCAAACTGCCGTGCTTATTGAAACCCTTGCCGAACTGGGTGCCGAAGTGCGCTGGGCCAGCTGCAACATATTCTCCACCCAGGATCATGCCGCCGCTGCCATAGCCGCAGCAGGGGTTCCGGTGTTTGCCTGGAAAGGCGAAACCCTCGAAGAATACTGGTGGTGCACCAAACAGGCACTTACCTTCCCCGATGGCGGCGGTCCCGACCTGATTGTGGACGACGGTGGTGATGCTACCCTGATGATTCATAAAGGTTTTGATATTGAAAAAAACCCTTCATTGCTTGCAGCTTCCGTTTCCAATGCCGAAGAAAAAGCCTTAATGGCCATCCTGCAGGAAACCTACACCGAAAACCCGCGCCACTGGCACCGTGCCGTTGAAACCTGGGCAGGTGTTTCGGAAGAAACCACCACAGGCGTTCACCGGCTCTACCAGATGAAGGAAGCCGGCAAACTGCTGGTTCCGGCCATCAATGTGAACGACTCTGTTACCAAATCGAAATTCGATAACCTCTACGGTTGCCGCGAATCACTCGCCGATGGCATCAAAAGGGCAACCGATGTAATGCTTGCAGGCAAAGTTTGTGTTGTGCTGGGTTACGGTGATGTGGGCAAAGGCTCGGCCAAGTCGCTGCGTGCTTATGGTGCCCGAGTTATCATTACCGAAATTGACCCCATCTGCGCCCTCCAGGCTGCCATGGAAGGTTTTGAGGTAACCACCATCGAAGAGGCACTGCCCATCGGAAACATCTATGTTACGGCCACAGGAAACAAGGATGTAATCACCCTTGAACATATGAAACAGATGAAGGACCAAAGCATCGTCTGCAACATCGGTCATTTCGACAACGAGATACAGGTGAGCCAGCTCGACAGTGACCCTTCTGTGCGCAAAACAAACATCAAACCTCAGGTTGACAAATACGAATTCGCACAAGGAAACGCCATCTACATGCTTGCTGAAGGCCGCTTAGTCAATCTTGGCTGCGCAACAGGACACCCCAGTTTCGTCATGAGCAATTCGTTTACAAACCAAACACTTGCCCAGATAGACCTTTGGAAAAACAGAGGAAAATACGAAATTGATGTGTACCGCCTCCCGAAACACCTTGATGAAGAAGTAGCCCGCCTGCACCTTGATCAGATTGGCGTGAAACTGACCAAACTGACCAAAGAGCAATCAGAATACATCGGAATTCCCACAGAAGGGCCTTATAAACCTGAGCATTACAGATATTAGTCTGGTTACTTGTTCCTGGTTACTTGTTCCTGGTTACTTGTTCCTGGTTACTTGTTCCTGGTTACTTGTTCCTGGTTACTTGTTTATGGGGAAGATGAGTGTATGTTGATTTTCATCGTTCCGGACTGTTGATATTGTCAGGGCAATGACCATCAGCCAAACGCATCAGCTTCGCTTAGGTCAACTTACGCCTGACTACTTACGCCTGACTTCCAAGTTCAATCAGTTGAAAATGCGCAGCAGTTGGCCGTTGTACACGGTGTTGTAGCGAATCAGGGGGTATCGGCCTGTACCTTCAAACAATGCACCATTGAGGATCTGATATGAGGTGTTGGTGCACGTGTCCATCACAAACGGGAAATAATCATCAACAAGTAGCCTGGTACATGTGCCATTGGTGGTGCAACACTCGTTGGGGTTGTTGGGCGGGAAACGATCGTAGGCAACAAACTCATCGAGGCTTAGCTTATACACAATAAGGCCACGGCTCGGAGGCTCAGCAGTAAGGTACATCCACCCCCCGACAGTATTGAGCTCCTGATAAAATGTTGAATTCGGATCAATAGTTATATTGATGTACACCGAAGGTATGTTGGGATTCTGTTCTTCTTTGGCACAGGAATATACCATCACAACCGCCAATGCAAACGCTGCAAGCAACCCTGAAAACCCCTTAAGACGCATTCCTGACTTATTTATTTCCATTTTTCAAACGTACATTGACTTGCAAAATTGCACCGTTTTCTGATTTGACAGGGATTTTGACTAAAATTCAGTTACATTTGCATGAAGTTGAGTTGATATTGACCCCTTAAAAATGATACACAGGAATAAAATACCGTCGGTATGGCGCCTGACATTAATAGTGTTCCTCGTAACGCTTATTGCATGCAAAAGCAACGAGGCCACACAATCGCGGAAAGAGGCCGAAAAAAAGGAAGCTGCCGAGCTTAAGGAAATTAACAAAGAATATGAAAAGGGGGTTGAAGCGCATTACAAGATGCAGTCTGATGAAGCCAAAAAAATGATCAGGAAAGCCGAAAAAAGAAGCAGAAAACTCAACAAACACCGCAAAACATCCTGGTTTAAACGAGTATTCGACAGTGATTAAACGGCGGAAAACATGAATGCTTTCCGTTACCATAAGATACTTATCGCTTGGCTGCTGCTGTCTCCCGGAGGATTGATGTTCGGGCAGGTATCACAACGGTCTTCACCGCAGTTTGTATTCAAGCATATCCTCTCCGAAAATATAAGCCTCGAAAAAGGTCTGAGCCAAAACTCAGTGTATTCGCTGGCAGAAGACAATGAGGGCCTCATCTGGATCGGGACATGGGACGGTTTGAATGTTTACGACGGATATAATTTTAAAATTTTCGGAAAAGAGCACGGATTATCCAACGAAACCATCAGAACACTGCATTTGTCGGGCAGGCAGCTGTGGATTGGCACTGAAAACGGCCTCAATCGCATGGATTTGGAAAGTAGAAAAATTGAAGTGTTCTATGCCAATGAAAAAGACACAAACAGCCTCACCAACAATTGGGTCAACCACATTTATGAAGACCTGTCTGGCAGGATATGGATCAGCACCAAAAGTGGTATCAGCGAATACCTCCCCAAATCAGAAACTTTCCGGCGGATTTTCAGTCGCGAAAACAGCAATCCACTGCGCAGCAATCAATTTAATATGATCTGTCAGGATAGTCTGAAGAATTATTGGCTGGCAACACATTACGGACTGGTTCATTACGAAAACAATACCGGAACAATCAGCCGCTACTTCCACAAACCGGGTGATAGAAACAGTCTGCCTGATAATCAGGTGAACAGGATCGCTGCCGATGAATTTGGAAACGTGTGGGCCGGAACAAAAAAAGGTCTTGTTGTGTACAACAAAAAGAACGAAAGGATTCAACATCATTTTAATGGAATTGACTTAAGTGAACAGATCGGCTCTGTTGAAATTCGAAGTCTGTTATATGAACCTTCGGTGGGCTTATGGGTGGGTACAGGCGGTTATGGACTCTATTTTATTGATTACAGAACCAACAGCCTGACTTCCTTCCGGCACGACAACAGCAGGATTTACAGCCTGAGCGATAACAGGATACAACATATTATGATTGATTCTCAGGGGATCATCTGGGCAGGGACTTTCAACGGATTAAACATCATTGACCGAAAAGCACCACGGTTCAGGCTTTACAGGAACAAAACCGGAGAAACCAACACCCTGACCAACAATGCTGTTTGGGATTTCCTTGAAACAAGTCCCGGTTATATCTGGATAGCCACCGATGAAGGTATTTCAATACTGGACAAACACAATGATTCTTATCAACACCTCAGACATTTTCCTGACAATCCGAACAGCCTTCCCGGAAATCTTATCCGATCGCTTTTTCAGGACAGCGAAGGGATCATCTGGATTGGCACACGCGACAAAGGTTTGTGTCGTTTCGATCCAAAAGCAGGGAAATTTGGTCATTATTATCACATAGAGTCCGACACAGGATCATTGAGCAATGATTATGTCCTTAATATTACTGAAGACAAGAACGGCTATCTGTGGGTAGCCACGGAAAACGGTTTGAACCGCCTGAATAAAGCCATCGGCACATTTAAAAGGTACATTCAGAGCAAGGAGGCGGGTTCGCTTGCCCATAACCATATTTACGACCTGCTGCTTGACCGGAATGGGCAGCTTTGGGTGGCATCGGCCGACGGGCTGATGTTGTATGATTCCGGGGCAGATCAATTCAAGACTTTCAGGGTAAACAGCAATGACAAACCAATACAGGCTCATAATACCAATAAGTTCCTCTCTGTAATGCAGGACAGCAAGGGTATGTTCTGGCTTGGAACCAGAGGTGGAGGACTGGTAAGATTTAACCCGGAAACCACAGAATTCAGCCAGTTTGTTGAAGAAGACGGACTGGCTCATAATCTTGTTTACGGACTTGTGGAAGACAACAACGGGAACCTATGGATCACAACCAACCGCGGGTTGTCGCGATTCAACCCACAAGACTACACTTTTATCAATTATGATGCAAACGATGGGCTTCAAAGCAATGAGTTCAACCTGAATGCTCTTCTTATTGCAACCGATGGAGAGATCCTTGCAGGGGGTATGAACGGATTTAACTGCTTTTTCCCTGACGAAATTCTTCAAAACCCACTTGCGCCAAGACTATTGATTACAGCATTCAGAAAATTCAATATCGAGCAGCCATTCAGACCAAAAAACGGCGATGTGATCAGGCTCAAATATGATGATAATTTCTTTTCATTCGAGTTCTCGGCACTCGACTTCCGCAGCCCAATGAAAAACAAATATCGTTATAAACTCGAAAATTACGATGATGGCTGGATCGAAAGAAGTGCCGACAAGCGCTATGCAGAATATTCACGGGTGAAACCGGGCCAGTATGTTTTCAGGGTAGTTGGATCGAACAGTGATGGATACTGGAATCATGAAGGAATAAACATCACCATCATCATTCATCCGCCATGGTGGGCCAGCTGGTGGTTCAGGGTTTCGGCAATATTGTTGGTTACAGTATTGGTTTATCTGATTATCCAACTCAGGATGAGGGCGCTGCACCGCAAACATGAACGCGAAAAGGAATGGCTGTCACTTGAGAAAAAAATGTTTGAACTTGAGCAAAAAGCCTTGCAGCTGCAAATGAACCCCCATTTCCTGTTCAATTCGCTCAACAGTATTCAAAGCTTTGTTGTCAACAGCGACATAAACAATGCCATACATTACCTGTCGAAGTTTTCTCAACTCATGCGAAAGATACTGAGCAACTCGGGTGAAAGTTTTATCACACTCCGTGATGAAGTGCAGGCACTCGAACTTTATCTGGATATCGAAAAGCTTAGGTTTATGGATAAGTTCGAATATAAAATCATCATGGACCCCGAAATTGATGATGAGTTTGTCGAAATACCTCCGATGATCCTCCAACCATATGTTGAAAACGCAATTATCCACGGGTTGATGCACAGCACAAAAAAAGGTGTGCTGACAATCACGTTCAGTGTTTCCGGTTCCGACATCCTGTGTGTCATTGAAGATGATGGTATAGGCCGCGAAAAAGCCGACGAAATCAGAAAAAAGTCAGACATCAGACGTCGTTCCCGTGGAATGCTTATTACAGGCGAGCGTCTTGCAATACTCAACCAGTATTCTGAACAAAATTACGAAGTGAAAGTTGTTGACCTGAAAGACAATAACGGCCATGCAACCGGAACGCGTGTTGAAATTACTCTGCACAACAAAGATTAAGCATCAATGCCTGAAAGTACCGAGTAAGAAAACCAATAAAAAACTGCAAAACATGATCCGATGTGTAATTATCGAGGACGAGCCAAAATCACGGGATACCCTTAGGGGCTTGCTTGCCCGTTTTTGCAACGATGTAATGATATGTGCCGAAGCAGAAGGAGTTGTTTCGGGTATGGAGGCTATCAGGCAAAACAAGCCCGATCTGGTTTTTCTCGATATTGAAATGCCCGATGGAAGCGGCTTTAAACTGCTCGAAAGGCTCCATCCTGTTGATTTTGATGTGGTTTTTACTACTGCTTTTGAACAGTTTGCCATCAAAGCAATCAGGTTTGCAGCCCTTGATTACCTTCTTAAACCAATATCGCCCGATGAATTGATCGCAGCCGTTGAAAAAGTTAAGAAATCAAAAGAAAAAAGAGCCAATCAGAAAAATATCGAAGTCCTGATCAGCAACCTCAACCCTGCATTTACCGAACCGAAAAAAATTGTTCTCTCTACCCTTGAGAAACTCCATGTGGTGGAAGTTGACACCATCGTTCGCTGCGAATCGGACAATTACTACACACATTTCTATTTTGCCAATGGAGGGCACCTGCTCATTAGTAAAACCCTCAAGGAGGTAGAAAGCCTGCTAGAAGGACACAACTTCGTAAGGCCCCATAAGTCGCATCTGGTCAACATTCGTTTGATCCGCAATTTCTCCAGAGAGGAAGGAATCATTACACTAAACGACAACACCAAAGTACCCGTTTCAAGGCGAAAACGCGAAAAAATTATTGAGATCATCAATAATATTTGAGCAGCTGCAATATGGTAATCACTGGTTTATAGCTCCGCAAACTTGTCAGGAAAAACCGTTTTCTTTTTTTTTCGTCCTGCCTCGGGATTAATTACTATTTTTAACCTCCAAAATCATACAAGTTCACATCAACAATGGAAGATTACTTCTATATTCTGGTCGGTATTCTGTGGATTGTTTTTTCGGTGATAAAAGCCAGAAACAAAAACAAACAAACCCAGTCAGAGGATTCCTCTGAAGAAACCAGCCGCCGCACCACACTTGAAGATATTCTCGGTGAACTTCTGGAAACCGAAGAAAATCAGCAGTCTGGCCCAATTCCTCAAAAGAATACATTTGAAACCATCCCCGCTTCAGAAGATACCCAAACCATTTACCAAAGTCTTGAAGAAGTAAGCACACTTCCGGAGATATACCGCCAGTATTCTGGTGAGATCACTGACAATAACCTGTTAAAGGGAATCTATGAATCACTGGAGGATGATGATGAAGTTAAATTAGTGACAACCAAGATCGGGGTCTACCCATAGGGAGAAGTACGTGTTTGTGAGTTCAAATGTGGATCGGTTAATGATCTCATAACTGTAAAAAGTCATGTTGTTGACTTCATCGTTTGTAGCAAAGCCAAAAACCTGAGCGCGGATTTCCATTCCAATAGCAGCTCCGTTGGTTTCAGTATGGAAATTACCTTTATCATTAAACACCCACCATATGGTCTGGTCGCCTTTGATCACCTGGTCGGCAAGCACCGAACCATAAATTGATCCTTCGATAGATTCGTCAAGTGTTGGAGTTTTGGTCCGACAAAGGCTGTTGTCTATATCATAGTAAGGATAATCTCCAGCAAGTGGGTTGTATTCACCATCACCATCCACATCGTAAAATGGTGCAAGGTAAAAACTTTGTTTTTTGGAAACATCTCCGTGAGCAGGCCATTCGAGAATTGACTTGGGAATGACATATGACTCGTTAGGAATAAAGGCGCCGGTAGCAGGATCAACATTTGTTAGGAACTCGTCCACTTCAGCTCGGGTTATTTTCCATTGCCTGTCAAATTGGGCACAAATAGTATTGTCTGTGGCAGCTGTTCCATCAATGGTGAGCGGTCCAGTCCAGTAGTCAATACCTACCTGGCGATACCTTTGTGCAGCCAGCTTCAACTGGTTGTTGATATCCAACCCTCCGATCCATAGCGAGCCGGAAAACATTGAGGTGGCTGAACCTCCTTTGGGGATGTAGTATTTTGAACCTGTTCCGCCTGGCAGATCCCACCACATATCACCTCCTGCATTGATACGAGCCCTGACGTTGTTAACATCGAGCCATTCAAAAGCCGATGAGGGCGAACAACCGGCAGTAGTGCCTTTTAAGGGAGGACTGTTTTTCGGATTGCCATACTTATATTCTTCTGCCAGTGCAGCAGATGCCAGCAGCAAACAGAAAGCTGCTGTAGTCAGCATTCGGAATGTATTGTTCATTGTCGAAGAATTTTTTTTCATTTCAAGTTTATTTACAGACTAGCCGGATCAGAAATTAAAGATTAAACCTACTCTGATTTGCCTGGGTGAACTATAGTTGCCCGGGAAGTCAACAAAAAGTGAGTACAACTCCCTAAATGATTGAGGGTTGGTTTGTGAAATAATCTGTCTTTGCCATTCCGGGGCAGCAAGGTACCCATCATCATTCGGGTTTCCTGTAGCCGGATATACATTAAGTACATTTTTAGTGTTTAACAGATTAAGCACCTGGAGGTAA
>Ga0351875_1147_pt1:0-12500 | contig 16077 bp, 9 predicted proteins | sample BONcelFGM3001C14_FD_206784 | JGI IMG/M metagenome (GOLD analysis project Ga0351875, IMG submission 206784) | Enriched cells from coal bed in the Powder River Basin, Montana, United States - BONCAT cells FGM rep3 HSBNCT.FGM.300.1.C14 ... | reverse complement strand
ATCAACAAGTTGTCCGCCAATACATCGCTGGCGAACAGCCTCTAAACGACGGGTGGAGCTGAAGGGATTCGAACCCTCGACATCTAGCTTGCAAAGCTAGCGCTCTCCCAGCTGAGCTACAGCCCCGAAAATTTGCTTCGCAAATTTTCCCTCTATTTTCTATTTTCAATTTCCGAAGATTGAAAATGGAAAATGGAAAATTGAAAATGGAGGAACAAATTCGCTCTGCGAATTTGTTGTGGGCCCGGGTGGAGTCGAACCACCGACCTCACGCTTATCAGGCGTGCGCTCTCGCCAACTGAGCTACGAGCCCTCATCCCGTCCCAACACTACAGACTATAAAAGAGCGGCATCTGCTCTCTCAATACTGAATAGCGGTATTGTCATGAACTTGAATTTTGACCGGGTTGGTGTCGAAGTTCCCTAAAGAACCATCGATTAGCACCTTAGAAAGGAGGTGATCCAGCCGCAGGTTCCCCTACGGCTACCTTGTTACGACTTCACCCCAATCATCGCTCATACCTTGGTACGCTTCCTCCGAAGTTGGATCACGCACTTCTGGTATAAACAACTTTCGTGGTGTGACGGGCGGTGTGTACAAGGCCCGGGAACGTATTCACCGCTGCATGCTGATCAGCGATTACTAGCGATTCCAGCTTCATGGTCTCGAGTTGCAGAGACCAATCCGAACTTGGACCGGCTTTTTGAGATTAGCTCCACCTCGCGGTTTGGCAACCCTCTGTACCGGCCATTGTAGTACGTGTGTAGCCCCAGGCATAAAGGCCATGAGGACTTGACGTCGTCCCCACCTTCCTCCGGTTTAACACCGGCGGTCCCCCTAGAGTGCTCAGCCGAACTGGTAGCAACTAAGGGCAGGGGTTGCGCTCGTTGCGGGACTTAACCCAACATCTCACGACACGAGCTGACGACAGCCATGCAGCACCTGTCATCCGGTTCCCCGAAGGGCACTCCCGTATCTCTACAGGATTCCGAAGATGTCAAGCCTGGGTAAGGTTTTTCGCGTTGCGTCGAATTGAACCACATACTCCACCGCTTGTGCGGGCCCCCGTCAATTCCTTTGAGTTTCAGTCTTGCGACCGTACTTCCCAGGCGGTGCACTTAATGCGTTAGCGTCGGCACCGGGAGGGTCAAAGCCCCCGACACCTAGTGCACATCGTTTACGGCGTGGACTACCAGGGTATCTAATCCTGTTTGCTACCCACGCTTTCGCGTCTCAGCGTCAGAATCCATCCAGATCGGCGCCTTCGCCGCCGGTGTTCCTCCCAATATCTACGAATTTCACCTCTACACTGGGAATTCCCCGATCCCCTCTGGACCTCTAGATCCGTGGTTTCGGGCGCACTTCCTGGGTTGAGCCCAGGGCTTTCACACCCGACTACCGAATCCGCCTACACGCGCTTTACGCCCAGTAATTCCGAACAACGCTTGCACCCTCCGTATTACCGCGGCTGCTGGCACGGAGTTAGCCGGTGCTTCCTCTAAAGGTACCGTCAAACCGGCCGGGTATTACTCCGACCGGGTATTCGTCCCTTTTGACAGAGCTTTACGACCCGAAGGCCTTCGTCGCTCACACGGCGTTGCTGCGTCAGGCTTTCGCCCATTGCGCAATATTCCCCACTGCTGCCTCCCGTAGGAGTCTGGACCGTGTCTCAGTTCCAGTGTGGCTGATCATCCTCTCAGACCAGCTAATCATCGTAGCCTTGGTAGGCCGTTACCCTACCAACAAGCATAATGATGCGCAGGCCCATCCATCGCCGATAGCTTTCATGAAGAGGCCATCTTTCCCCTTGAAGCCGCAACTCCAAGGACGTATGCGGAATTAGCTTCGGTTTCCCGAGGTTATTCCCCAGCGAAGGGTAGGTCACCTACGTGTTACTCACCCGTGCGCCGCTTTACTAGCTTCCCGAAGGAAACGTTCTCGCTCGACTTGCATGTGTTAAGCACGCCGCCAGCGTTCGTTCTGAGCCAGAATCAAACTCTCCAGTTAAATTCTGCATTCGTTTCATCTGCATGAAACGAAAATTTTTAAAGCGTTTTTAAATCAATCACATCGAATTCTAGGAATTCAATGAGCCCTTTCAAGCGTCATGACATTACGATTTGCGTCGTAATCCGCTATTCAGTTTTCAGAGAGCAGACACAAAAAAGATAACTCCTCATCGGCAACTATACAACCTATTGAAATAACATGCTTTTCGTGTTGCCCTGAGAGGTCATCCGTAAAGCGTGACGCGGGTTCTATAGAAAAGAATTGCCACTGTCAACATTCTTTTTTTAAAAAAAACACATTTTTTAGATATTTAAGTGTTTTTTAATATCAACTATGCCAGTCAACGTTCAATGCCCGCTAAAAGCCTTATTTTGACGTACTTGCGTTTACCAACCTTGAGCAAAAACTCGCTTCCAACAGGAATATAATGATCGATTTCGATTACGCGTTCATCCCCCAGCGATACCCCACCCTGCTGTATCAGCCTTCTCGCGTCGGATTTGCTTTTGCAAAAGCCGACATCGACCATCACATCGACGACAGCCATACTATCACCCAATGCTGTGATTTCTTTTTCCTCGATTTTGTCGGGCACGCCTTTTTTTGCAAACATTCTTTCAAATTCATCACACGCATTTACAGCAGCGTGCTTTGAATGAAATCTTTCGACGAGTTCCATCGCAAGATTTTGTTTGGCCATCTTGGGATGGAGCTGACCTGAATAAACTTTATTCTTAAGCAATTTTATTTCTTCGATGGAGTTGGCGGAGAGAAGCTCGTAATAGTTCCACATGAGCTCGTCTGAAATGGACATCACCTTTCCGAATATCTCGCGCGGCGCTTCAGTAATGCCGATATAATTTCCGTAAGACTTGCTCATCTTCTGCGTTCCATCGGTGCCGACGAGAAGAGGCATGGTGAGTACCACCTGCGGCCTCTGGCCATCTTCCTTTTGAAGTTCACGGCCGACCAACAGGTTGAATATTTGATCAGTGCCACCGAGCTCGACGTCGGCTTTCAATACCACAGAATCGTGACCTTGAAGCAAAGGATAAATAAATTCGTGAATGCGAATAGGATGCCCCTCGGTATATCGTTTTTTGAAATCGTCCCTTTCGATCATTCGGGCTATCGTATATTTTGACGAAAGCCTCAAAAAATCCGGTCCACTCATCTTCCCAAGCCATTCTGAATTGAAACGCACCTCGGCATCTTCAATATTTAATATCTTAGAGGCCTGCTTCACGTACGTCCGGGCATTTTTTTTGATAATTTCTTCGGATAGCGTCGGACGCGTCTCATCCCTGCCGGATGGATCGCCGATCATCGCGGTATAATCGCCCATCAAAAAAATCACCTGATGACCCAGCTCCTGAAACTGGCGGAGCTTTTGCATAAGCACCGTATGGCCAAGATGCAGATCGGGAGCCGTTGGATCGAAGCCGGCCTTTATTCTAAGCGGCCTGCCCTCTTTGAGTTTTTCGATCAGTTCGTCTTCACTGACAAGTGCTATCGAACCTCTTTTTATAATCTCAAGCTGCTTTGAGATATCAATGGTTTTCATAGATTTATTTTTCTACAGATAAAATACACCCATGTCCAGAAGAACTGTTTCTTTCGCAACTTTGCCGTGTCCACAAACAACTGAAAAAAGATTTAGTGATAATGCGATTTGAATCTTTCGATTCGAATCGCTTGTTTTTTTATTTCGTCGATTTCTATGATCACGCCCTCCATGCGCACGCCCTCTTCGGCAACTTTAAAACCCTTTTTATCTCCGCTAAGAAAACGATGTATAGCCACCTCTTTGGCAAGGCCAATCACCGAGGCGTGAGGACCTGTCATGCCGAGATCCGAGATATAGGCGGTGCCCTTTGGCATGATTTCCTCGTCTGAGGTTTGCACATGCGTGTGAGTTCCTAAAAGAGCCGTCACTTTGCCATCTAGATACCACGCAAGCGCCCTTTTTTCGCTCGTTGCTTCGGCGTGAAAGTCGATCACGATAAGGTCCGATATCGGAGATATTTTAGGAAGCAAAACATCCATGGCGACAAAGGGACTTGTAGTGGGCTTTCCTTTTGCGTCCATGTATATAGTTCCCTGCAGATTAACCACGGCAATCCTAATTCCATTTGAAGCCGTAAATATACCCCAGCCCTTACCCGGGAGCAATTCGTGGACATTATGAGGTCTTAAAACAGGATGTGAATCAAAATACGGATGTATAGCATCATGCTCCCATATGTGATTTCCAGCGGTAAGAACGTTGACAGGACCTTCTAGTATCTCATCGGCTGTCTTAGGCGTAAGACCTCTTCCACCGGCGGCGTTTTCTGCGTTCACGATTACAAACCCTGCCTTGTGCTCGCGAACAAGCGCGGGAAGAAGGCTTTTTAATGCCTGTCTCCCGGGCCTGCCGAATATGTCGCCTATAACGAGAATGTTCATTTAAGGTCGAGGTTAAAGTCAAGGTCAAGGTCAAGGTTTTTATAATAGACCTTAACCTTAGCCTCGACCTTAACCTTTCTCTTCTATTTCGCGTACTCCGTTGCGCGCGTTTCTCTTATAACCGTAACCTTTATCTGCCCCGGATAGGTCATATCTTCCTCTATCTTTTTTGCGATATCCTTTGAAAGGACCAAAGCCTCCGCATCGCTTACGTTGTCGTTTTCGACCATCACTCGAATTTCACGACCTGCCTGAATAGCGTAGGCCTTGCTTACACCTTTAAAACTCTGCGAGATCTTTTCAAGGTCCTCGACGCGTTTGACATATGCCTCTAAAACTTCTCGTCTTGCCCCCGGACGTGCGCCGGAAAGGGCATCGGCAGCATCGACCACAAGATCGAGTGGAGAATTTTGGTCTATATCTTCATGATGCGCACCTATTGCATGGACGATGTCCGGGTCTTCGCGATATTTTTTGGCATATTCCATGCCTATGAGTGCATGACTGCCCTCGACCTCATGACTTACAGCTTTGCCTATGTCGTGCAGAAGGCCGGCCCTCTTGGCCTTGGCTTGATCCATCCCCAGCTCCGCCGCCATCATTCCGGCTATATGAGCAACCTGACGGGTATGCTCAAAAACATTCTGGGCAAAGCTGTAACGATATTTAAGCGAACCTATAAGTTTGATAAGTTCAGGATGGACATTTGCAACATTGAGTTCAAGACAAAGCTGTTCACCGGCTTCCTTGATGGACGCGTTAACTTCCTTTTCGGCTTTTTCTACAGTCTCTTCAATTCTCGTCGGATGTATTCTGCCATCGGCGATTAGATTTTGTATGGCGATCCTCGCCACTTCGCGTCTTACGGGATTGAAACCCGAAAGAATAACGGCCTCCGGGGTATCGTCTATAACGATGTCTATTCCGGTAGCCGCCTCCAGTGCTCGTATATTTCTGCCTTCCCTGCCTATTATTCTGCCCTTCATTTCGTCGCCCGGAAGCTGAATCACCGAAATGGCACGCTCGGCCACATAATCCGATGCCATACGTTCCATGGCTGTAGCCATTATGTACTTCGATTTTTTGGCCGATTCTTCCTTGGCCCTTTCTTCTATCTCGAGAATGCCTCGCGCGGCGTCCTGCTTGGCCTCGTCCAACATCGATTCAGAAAGTTGCCGCTTTGCTTCCTCAGCGGAAATGCCCGAGAGATTTTCAAGTTTTTTCCTGGCCTCGGCAACTATTTCCATGTAGCGCTTTTCCAAGCCTTCTACGTGCTTTTTCTTATCTGTTATCGACTGATCGGCCTTTTGTACTTCTTCCTCTTTCTTTTCGATGAGATTGAACTTTTTGTCGAGATTGTCTTCCTTGGCCTGCAGCCTTTTCTCGAGTTGATGCAATTCTTTTTGTTTCGCCTGACTTTCAGCCTCGAATTCGGAACGCGATTTAAGCTTGATATCCTTAGCCTCAAGCCAGGCTTCCTTTCTTAGATTCTTAGCCTCATGCTCGGCATCGCGCAATATAGATGACGCCTTGGATTCGGCTTCTTCAAGAGATTTTTTGCCTAACTGCCTCCTTATCAAGACCCCAATTCCAACACCTGTTGCAAATACCGCCATTGCGATAACCACTATATGCCAAAGTTCGAAATTCACGCACACCTCCTGTATGTAAACCGACCCGCGGGAACTCCCGCTGTTCGGGACTCATATACATCTTATCATACGCTTTTCAGTGACCACCCAGTCCACCTTGCAAAAGGCCGCTGACGAACGAGGGAGATTGGATACGATTTGAAAATCGTAAGCAAGAGCCACCCTCACACCGCTGAAATTATCAAGAACATTGTCGTAAAACCCTTTGCCAAAGCCGAGCCTAGCGCCACTTAAATCGAATGCCACTCCGGGAACTATCGCCATTTCCATATTATCGAGATCCCGAAGCTTACTTTGCTTGCCGCTTGGTTCGAAAGAACCTTCGCTTGTATGCATAAGCTCCGAAAGATCAAATATTCGATAATAGGCGAGTTCCCCTTGCGCATCCTTTCTTGGATAGTAAAGCTCCTTTCGATTTCTGTCGGCCTCTTCAAAAAGTGTCTTTGTATGAACCTCGTTTGCATGGGGAGAGTAAAGGCCAATTCTTCTCGCTGTCCGCCACTCCTCCATCAAAAGCACCCTCTTTTGAATTATCGCGCTATACTCGACCACATCACCGTCGCTCATTTCGTCACGGGTGGCTAACACGCGGTTATAGATCTTGAGCTTTGATTCCATAAGAAAAACCGCCTCACTTTCATTACTGGGAATTTATTGAGAAAACTCAAGCCGAGTGGAGGACCCTGCTTCGGATCAAAAACGGGACCAGAAATGCCAACCTTGCGGTGACAAAGCCCCTAACAAACAACCAGCCGATAAATCCGGCTAGCCAAATTAAGTTTTGATCCGTTCATTGGTCCTATAGCAACTTCCGCAATCGAAAGTTAAACAGCTCAAATCAATCTCAATAAACCTAACCGACAACCGCACCCATATACTAAAGCCCTGCAACCATTTCAAGTCAGATCTCGCATCTAAATAAATATAAAATATATCATATTTATAAAAAACCCCACTATGGCCGTGTGGCATCTTTATTTTTGAACCCGACCTTGAAAGGTGGGCGATCATTTTACTGCTTTAAGGCTTCCCTAAAGCGAACTTTAGGGCATGCACACCACAGTAAGGGACAATCCCCAAAAATAAATTAAAGGTTCTAAAAATATGCGACACCATCACGCACCAAGCAGGGATTTTTTTAACACTTTTTTTAAAAGAACAAAACTCAAAAAACAGAAAATTATATTTGTAAATCAACTAGTTCTATCAGATCCTCTATTTTCTTTTCTACCATTGTGAGCTTCTGTTCCTTGTCTTGTTTAAAGCGAAAATATTCATCAGCGATGTTCATGGCGGCAAGTATTGCCACATTAATGGAGGCCACCGACTTTGTGTTTTGCATGACCTCGTTTATCCTGTCATCAACGAATTTGGCGACTCTATTGACATAATCATCGTCGGACTCGCTTTTGATCATGAATTTCTGGCCCATGATCGAAATTTCCATCGTCCTTTTCACAAGATCCGCCCTCCGTGAGATTTCATATTCCCTAATGCCAACTGAAATTTCGCACCTGTAATGATAAGGCCTGTCCTCATTGCAGTCAAGTTAATAGAGCTTTGCTTAAACTGTTTTTTCCTTAAAAAACGGATATCTCTATCGGGATGCTTGAAAATGATTTAGCAATCGCCTAAAGGATGACTTTAACCTTGTAAAGGTCCTAATTAGAGTAAAATAAAGGATACCTCGCGATTTGGAACATCGACATCTTCAACCTCGATGCACACTTTGTCGCCTATCGCAAAGACTTTTCCAGATTTTTTGCCGACAAATTTCATTCCCTGTTCGTGATAGGAATAGATATCATCGTCCATAGCGCTTATATGAACGAGTCCTTCGACGAAATAATCGATAAGTTCCACAAAAAAGCCAAACTTAGTGACATGTGAAATTATGCCGTCATATTCATCACCTATCATGTCCCGCATAAAAAGACAGGCATGAAGCTTTGCCATTTCCCTTTCGGCCTCCATGGCCATTCTTTCGCGACGAGAGCAGTGCTCGCATATTTCGGCCAAATTGCTGCGTTTCATCCCTCCCCGCTTTCGAAAATCTTCTTTTCGTCTGGATATGCCTATCACTGATTTTACAAGCCTATGCACCACAAGATCCGGATATCTCCTGATTGGCGAGGTGAAATGACAGTAGCACCCGGAGGCCAATCCAAAATGACCCGCATTTTTATCGCTATAGATCGCCTGCGACATGGAGCGCAAAAGCATGTGATTTACAAGCCTTTCCTGCGGTTTCCCCCTGACCGCTGCCGCTATTTTAGCGAGATCGGCCGGTTTCATATCCTTTCTGATACGAAATTTATAACCCAAATTGTGCATGAGGATTCCAAATTCCTTGAGCTTTTCCTCGGGCGGAGTTTCGTGAACACGATATATGCAAGGTGATTTCATATCCGTAAGAAACCGGGCCACAGCCTCGTTGGCGGCTATCATGAATTCTTCGATCATCATGTGCCCCACGTGTCGTTCGGCGCGGACGATATTAGAAACCTCCCCTTTCATATCGATTATTATTTCAGGTTCAGGCAAATCGAAATCTATCGTCCCTCTGGCAAGGCGATTTTGTCTTAACCTTTTAAAACATTCCTCCATCACCTTGAATTCACCTAAAAGCCCTTTATATCTTTCCAAGATCTCCTCATCTTTTTCGATCAAAATCTTCTTCATGGAGGTGTAGGTCATTCTCTCGACGCTCTTTATGACACTCTCATAAAAATCTGCAGACAAGATATTTCCTTCTGTATCGATTTTTATCTGGGCGGTTAGGGTAAATCTATCTTCGTTTGGCTTGAGGCTACAGGCATCGTTTGAGAGGGCCTCGGGAAGCATGGGTATGCAATCAGCTGGAAAATATACCGATGTACTCCTTGCATATGCCTCGTCATCGAGTATGCCATTTTGAACTACAAAATGTGAAACATCCGCAATAGAAACAAACAGGGTTATCGCATCGTCGGCTTCACTCCTAACGGCCACAGCATCGTCGAAATCCTTGGCACTTTCGCCATCGATGGTGATAAATGGAATGGATCTCAAATCGACTCGATCGCCGTATTTTCCATCGAGTCGCAAAAATTCCTGCCTCGCGAGAGAAGCCTCCTTCTCAACCTCGGCTGGAAAATCGCGCACGAGCTGATGTTTAAAAATCACCGCAGATTTTTCAGTAGAAACATCACCGCGTTTGCCAAGCACAAGTTCTACCTCGCCCATCATCGGCCTTTCTCCACCGGGATAGGTTTTGATCGCCACAACGACATTGTCGCCGTGCTTGGCTCCGCCTAGCTTATTTGAAGCAACTTCGACACGATGTTTGACGCGTCTGTCATCAGCCACAACCACAAACCCTCTGCCGTGAGATTCCAGACGACCCATAAGCATTTTCATGCGTCTTTCGACTATCGACCTGATGCGCCCTTCCATCTTGCCGCCTCTGCCCGGAACTGCAACGGCTTCGACAAGATCGGTGTGCAGCGCATCGCCTATATATCTCGCCGGCACGAAAAGATCTTCGCTGCACTTATCGGCAGAAACGACAAAACCGTACCCGTCCCGATGAAGGACCAGACCTCCTATCACAGTATCTGAGGTCTTTGACGCCTTGCCAATCACGCACCGGTCCTTTCCCGGGCGTTTCTTCCCAACTGCCATCGTCGATCCAGCTTTTCCCAGCCTTGCGCCTTTTCTATGTTTTTTCATCGGCTAGATAATAGTCATCTCTAGGAACAGGTCAAGGATATCACATAAGCCCAAGTTCTTTCATCTTGGCATAAAGAGTTGTCCGGCCAAGCCCCAGCACTCTTGCTGTTTTCGATTTATCGCCGCCGCAAAGCTTTATGGCTCGTTCTATATAATTGCGCTCGGCCCTAGATACATATTCCCTAAGCGCCCCTACCGCATCGGCCACCGAGGGCACGGGAACCGGACAATCAGGCAAAGACGAGGAGCATCCATTCATGGCCCAATGAGGAAAAGAGGCTTCATCTATAACATCCCCTTCGGAAACGATGGTAAGTCCGTGAATGACATTTGAAAGCTCGCGCACGTTACCGGGCCAGTGATAAGCCATCAGACGCGACTTCGCGCCAGATGAGAGTTTTTTAGGTATAGGCCCCCTCGAAAAGCGTCTAAAAAAATGTTCGGCCAACTCCAATATATCTTCCGACCTCATTCGAAGGGGAGGTATGCTAAGCTGGATGACGCGAATACGATGATAGAGATCCATACGAAAATCGCCTGCTGCCACCTTTTTTTCGATCAACTCGTTGGTTGCGGCAATTACCCTAAAATCCGCTCGTATGAGTTCATTTCCACCGAGTCTTGTAAATTCCTTCTCCTGAAGCACGCGCAGTATCTTCGCCTGCATCTCGAGCTTTAGCGCCCCTATCTCATCTAAAAAGATGTCCCCGCCATCGGCCAGCTCGAATTTTCCTAGGCGTCTTTTAAGCGCGCCCGTATAGGCACCGGGTTCGGATCCGAAAAGCTCGGCCTCTATGAGGTTATCGGGGATGGCAGCGCAGTTTACAGCTACAAACGGCCGTCCCGAAACACCTTCGGCCCTGTGTATGTATCTTGCTAAAAGCTCTTTGCCGGTTCCGGTCTCACCGCAGATGAGCACGTTGGCGCCATGCCCCTTTAGCTGATCTGCCTGAAACAAAAGCCTCCTTATTGAATCGGATTTGAAAACTATCTGATCAACCTCCGGACGATTTTGATCTTCTATCAAGGCATCGTATTTTTCACGCATACGTCTTGCGTCCGTAAGCCTTTCGACCACCGCTATAAATTCCGCCCTATCCAACGGCTTGGTCATATAATCCGATGCACCCCCGCGCATGGCCTTAACTATGGTCTTTGCATCCCTCCTGCCAGATATCATGATAATATCTATGTCCGGACTGCATTTTTTGATCGAATTTATGGCTGATATGCCGTCGCTGTCTCCCAAACCAACGTCCAACAATACGATATCCACCGATTTTTCCTCAAGAATCGCAAGGCCTTCTTCGAGCGTTGGAACACCTATCAGCCTGAAATGTTCCTTTAATTGGAGAGAAAGACTAACTAGAAAATTTTTATCGTCATCTATGCATAAGATTTTTTGTGATTTCATCGATTTCTCCTGATTTCTCCTGATATCGATACTCGCTTGAGCAATAACAATGCCAGATATCAAAAATCTGTAATAAAGCGATATTTATGGATATATCTCCATTGAGAAACTTTATGTTTCAAAATCAGAACAGATACAATGACCAATATTCCGAACAGTGTTCACAAAACAAAACACATATTGACATTATACGATACAAAAATCGATGACACGAAACCAATCACATCACCGGCGAACATTCAACGAAAAAACAACAACGTAATAATTTACTTTAAATAACAACACTCAACATATTGATGAGCAATATAACATTGCCAAATCAAAAACGCCTAAATCAATCACAGTCTTGTTGATTTAAAAATGATTTTATTATAGAGTCGGCACAAATCTGGAGGGATCATGCCGATCAAAAAAACGGCAACGCCCTATAAGACACAGACGATAAAAGCTGGAAGGATCTCAAAAAACAAAAGACGGTCCGAATTATCTGTAAAAAAAACAAACCTCGAAGATCTGATAGTGAATGTTTCAAACCAAGTACATTCACATAATTCCTCGACATCAAATACGTTTCACACATTTACCGATCTAATCTCAGAGCAAAGCGCTTTGCAGACGTCCAAAGATTTTTCCTCGCTTTTAACGATAGATCCCTACTTCGCTTTCGCCTATTGGGAAATAACCCCCAAATCAATGATAGATGCCGCCGCTAAAGTAGGTGCGGACGCAAAGCTGATACTGCGTTTCTATGACATCTGCGACAACCTTGATCTATCCCAGACAAAGACTTGGGATTTCGAAGTATTTGACCGCATCGGCAACTGGTATCTAAAATTACCATCATTTTCCGAACGGTTGCGCATGGAAATCGGCGTAAAAAGCTCGACAAGATCTTTCGAGCCCATAATGGCCTCTGACGCTAGACACATACCGGCTAGAGGCATCGCTGCCTCCGCGCCAATTAAGTGGATAGTAGATAAGGATACAAATAATGAAAGCTACACAGAGGCAAACACCGAAACTCTAAAAAAGACGTTAGGTCCCTACTTCTACGATCTGCTCATGCGCGGCAGGTTTGAATCCATCACCGGGTCCAGCGTGGAAGCGATATTTCACAGGATTGAAAAACTCTAGCCGGAAATTCCATCAAAGAAATTTGTCGAAGACTAGAAAAAACCCCCCTCGCGAAGTTGTTATAATATTAAAAATGATGTATAGACCTTGGTCATGTGCGCCCAGATGAGTATTTTTCCCGAAGGTCCAG
>Ga0351875_1118_pt1 | contig 16252 bp, 14 predicted proteins | sample BONcelFGM3001C14_FD_206784 | JGI IMG/M metagenome (GOLD analysis project Ga0351875, IMG submission 206784) | Enriched cells from coal bed in the Powder River Basin, Montana, United States - BONCAT cells FGM rep3 HSBNCT.FGM.300.1.C14 ... | reverse complement strand
ACCCGACGGCGGGCTCAGACGGTAATAATCCGCCTCGCCCGATACCTGCTCCCAAAAGTAGCCCTGGATCGGACCGGCCTGCCAGTCCCACGGTGTGGCGCTGCTCAAGCCATCGTTGGGTTCAGCCAGATCGCCTACGGCCTCGAGCGCCAGGCTGTAGGGCATGGTCGATGTCTGGCCCTCCGAACTGGGGCGCACGCGCACAATGAATGTCTCGCCGGCGTTGGCGTCGATGGTGAGCGCGATGCTCTCGCCCAAGCCGGCGCCTGTTTCAGACACCGCCACCAGGCCCGGCTCGGAGTAGATGGTGAGGTCGGGAGCGACATTGGGGGCCACGTTGCTCAGTACGACCGTCACCAAGCCACTGCCCTTTTCGGCTGGCAGCGTAAAGCGGTAATGGTCGGCCGGCCCGGAGACCTGCTCCCAAAAGTAGCCTTCCAGCGGTCCGCCATAGAAATCCCAGGCGGTGGCGCTGGTTGGAGTGTCATTGGGCTCGTGGACGTCGTCCACCGTCGTGATGGCCAGGCTGTAGGGCTGCAGCGACACCTGGCTGCGCGAGCTGGGCCTGACGCGCACGACAAAGGTCTCGCCGGGGTTGGCATCGATAGTCAACGCGACACTCGCGCCAAAGGCAGCGCCAGTGTCGGTGGCGATGACCATGCCGTCGCGATAGAGGGTGAGATCGGGGGCCACGGTGTCGGCCACATTGTCGAGGTGCACTGTCAGCAGCGCGGCCAGCTCGTCCGCGGCAAGCTCAAGACTCCAGTAGTCGGCCTCACCCGAAACCCTTTCCCAGAAAAAGCCCTGCGCTGGCCCCAGGCGCCAGTTCCACGGGGTGGCCTGACTGCGCGCATCGTCCGGCTCGTTGGGGTCAGCGACCGAGGTGAGATTGAGCCGATACCACTGCGTCGATGTCTGGCTCGCACCGCTGGCCCGCACCCGCACCTGGAACCCTTCGCCAGCGTTGGCGTCGAGCATCAGCGATACATCGGCGCCAAGGCCAGCGTCATACTCGCTGGCCACCAGCACGCCGTCGCGGTAGATCGTCAGGTCGGGGGCAATGTTGGAGGCCACCTCGCTCAAGGTGACGGTGTAGATGCCCGGCGCGGGCGCCACCCAGAAAAAGTAGTCCAGGTCATTGTTTGTGGCGATTTGGCCGCGCATCTCTTGGGCAGTATCCCAAGGAGTGGCGGCACCGCGGGTGTCATTGGGCTCAGACTCGGTTTGCCCGCTGTAGGGCGGCGGCGTTGGCGTGGCGGTGGCAGGCAGCGTCGGCGTACGGCTGGGTGTTGCCGTACTCTGGTCAAACCACACGGTGAGCGTGTAAGGCCCCGAGCCGAGGTAGCTGACCACATGGATATAGTAGATGCCAGAGTCCGGCGTGTTGAGCACGCAATACTCATCAGAGCTGCCGCCGCGTGTGCTGGAGCAGGCCAGCGCGCCAGCCGGCCCTGGCAGGATGTGCGTCATCTCCAGGTCAAAGTCTGTGCCCGAGGCCAGACCCGAAAGCGTCACGCGCAGGGCCGCGAGGCCCGCTGGAACCTGGAGGCGGTAATAGTCCTCGGCGCTATGTATTTCGAGCCCATCGTGCAGCGTGCCGGCGCTGATGTCGTGCATGGTGGGCGTGGCCGTGGTCTGCACCAGAGGCGTTGGCGTGGCCGTTGGTGGCGGGGGCGGTGGGGCGGAGACATCGAAGGAGCAAGATGCTGCGTTGTCAGACGTGTCCTTGTCATGGGCGGTGTCGGCCTGCACCTCGATGGTGTAGCTGCCTGTGAGCAGGTCATCGTCTGGCCCCTCGGTGGCAAAAACGTAGGTGTCGCGGTCGGTCTTGCTCCAGTCGTGCCAGGCCATGCTCTCACGGTTGGTGATGGTGTGGTCGCCATTGTAGGCATGCCAGGCCGTCACCGCTTCGTTCCAGGCGCTCCAGTTGCCCCAACCGCTCTTGGTGCGCCAGCGCTCATAGACATAGCCCGACACCTGGCCCTGCTCGATGGTGATGCTGTCGCCGTCACTATTCAGACGGATGTGGTCATCGCCGGGCGCGCTGTCTAGCCCGCCGTGGTTGCCCATCAGGCTCCAGAGGTCATAGAGGCCATCGCCCCAGGGCACGTCGAAGGTGTATGCCGAGGGGACGTCGAACATCTCCAGGATGTCGCAGCGTGTATCGGTAAACTGGGCCTGGCAGCTCGCCACCGCGTTGCTGGTGGTGATCCAGTTAGGATAGGAAAGGGGCGGGACCTCCTGGCGCGCCAGCAACAGGCGTGTGCCCGTCGGGCCGGAGAGCCAGACGGTGCTGTTGAGGGTGCGCGAGTAGGCGGTGGGCTGATACTCTGGCAGCGTCTCGCCGCGCGCGTTGCCAATCGTGACCGCCACCGCGCCCTGGCCACAACTGTCCAGGGTTGTGCGGATGTTGGGCGCATAGCGGCAGACGTTCGCCTGGCACTGATCGGCGCAGACGCTGTACTGGCCGAGCACCATCTCGCGACAATCCATGGTATAGCCACTTGGCGCGCCCACGATCTCGGCGGCGATGGCCAGCAGGAACTGAAAGTTGGTCCACCAATCAGGGTCGTCGCACCCGGTGAGCGTATAGGCGGTGCTGTACCAGCGCGAAAAGATGTCCAGATTGCGGTGGCCAAGGGCGAATTGATAGGCCACACAGTTAGCCGCGCACGCGTTCTGCCGACAGTTGGCCCGCGGGCCGTCGCTCAACGCCGACGGTGGTCTGGCAGCGAGGCAGACTTGAAGCAGCATGATGAAAAAGGTGAGCAATCCGGCGCGGATGAACCGACTCGCGGGGAGATGGGCGTGCATAGGGGCCTCTCATAGCGAAAACCGATCCTTGCTGCCCACATTGTAGCGCATTGTCTAGCGAAATGCAGGTGTTTAGCGCCCTTTTCGGAGCGCTCTTGACGACCAGCGCAGCGCTAGAACTCGCGCCATGTGAACGCGCGCACGGGGGCGCCGCAGGAAGGGGGCGACGATGGCACATGTGGAACATGATGAGTGCGAGGCAGCCTTTCATGACCAATCCGCGGAACGCAGGCCGAGTGACCTGGCCAGGTTCCTGCCGAGTTTCCTGGTCGTGCTCATTGCGTTGCGTCGCTGCTCTACGACTGGGCCATCACTGCCTTCTTGGCGTGGGGCCTCTCTGCGAGGCGCCGCCACTGGCGCCGGCTGAGGCGCGCCTGGGCATGCGCCGGGTGGGGGTCGAGATCTCTGCGGCGGCGCTGATCCAGGCCGTTGTGATCGTTGCCGCAGCGGTGGTCTACGGTGTGCTGGTCACGTGCTTGCGCCACAAGCTCGCGGGTAGGCGCGAGGACGAGGAGCAGCCAGAGCCACTGGGTAGCGGGGCCGGCCAGGCGCCAGAGCAGTGAGAGCTGATGTTAGCGCTGGCGCGCATTACTGCCCACGAAAAGTTGGCGATCCACGTCTGGCGATGGAACCATGTGGATGTCGTGAACGTCATTGACACAGGGCACAGAAACCAAGTAAACTATCCGCAGTGCCTGTGAAGGCTTTCAAAAGAGGTAATGACATGAGACGAATAATGCTTGTCGTTGTTGTAGCAGCGGCCCTGATGTTGGCCCTGCCTCTATCTACCTTGGCCGCTGACCCGACGGCGGTGGTGCAGGCTCCCAAAGGGCTCAACCTGCGCCAGGCGCCTGGCCTAGACGCGACGATCATCTTCGGTCTGTCCAATGGCGAGACCGTGACCGTGCTCGATGGCCTGGCCGCGCCCATCTATGCCAATGGCGTTCGCTGGGTCAAGGTGGGTGTCTGGCGCTGGGGCTATTGGTACACCGGGTATGTGTCGTTCGCGTATCTCGATCTGTATGGCGCCTATGGCGGCTACCATGAGCCCGTGGGGCAATGGGGTGGCGCCAATGGCCTCAAGGTCACCGCGGGGGCGCTGAACCTGCGTTATGGGCCAGCCCTGACCTATGGCATTGGGCGCGTGGTGCCCTACGGCACGGTGCTGGAGGGCACGGGCGCGGCCACGGTGTCAGCCGGCGGGTACACCTGGCAGCAGGTCACGACAGGTGGCGGGCTCTGGGCGGCCAATACCTTTTTGACGGCCGTGCCGTGAGCGCGTTGTAGCGAGCAGGCAATCACAACACAGAGCGGCGACCCAACCGGGTCGCCGCTCTCATTTGCAGTGCCTCCACTCATGCGAGTGGCAGCGGTCTGTGGCTAATCGCGGCACCGTGGCGCACGAAATAGCGGGGGAGAGCATCAAGAAGGGTGTCATCCGACTCAAGCCGAGCCGCGACTGCTGGAGTCAAGCGAATTCTGCCCCCTCTTGGTGTTCGTCTGGCGAGAGGCGGCAAATGCCCGTATCATGTCGGCAGAATGGGTGGAGGTATGATCATGCGGGTAGGCTTTATTGGCATAGGCACGATGGGCGAGCCGATGGCGGCCAACCTACTGCGGGCCGGGCATCAAATGATGGTCGTGGCGCACCGCAACCGCGAACCGATCGAAAGGTTGCTGGCCGCGGGCGCGACCGAGGCTCGCAGTGCGGCGGAACTGGCTCGAAAGGTCGAGGTTCTGTTCACCTGTTTGCCCAACGACGCCATCGTGGAGCAGGTGGTTGCCGGTTCGGAGGGAGTGTTGACGGGCGCTGCCGAGGGGCTGGTGATCGTGGACTGCAGCACCATTAGCCCGGGAATGTCGCAGCGCCTGGCGATCAAGGCCAGAGAGGTGGGCGTTGAGCTGCTGGATGCGCCTATCTCTGGCGGCAAGGTGGGCGCCGAAGCGGGTACACTGGCGATCATGGTGGGGGGCTCGCAGCTGACCTATGAGCGGGCGCTGCCGGCGCTGCAAGCCGTGGGCAAGAGCATCACCTATGTGGGAGCCAACGGCAGCGCTCTTGCGGTCAAACTGGGCAACAATCTGGTGGTGGCGGCAATGCTGGTGGCCATCTCTGAGGCGCTGGCGCTGGCCAAAGCCTCTGGTGTGGACACCGCGGTGGCGCAGAGCATCATGGCCAATGCCACCGCGCGGAGCTTTGTGCTGAACGACCGCGTTCCGCCCACCATTCTGGCGGGCAATACGGCGCCCTCGTTCAAGCTGGAGCTACATCGCAAAGACCTGGGGCTGGCGCTGGAGCATGGCATGGCGCTAGGCGTACCTATGTTTGCGACCGCGCATGTCCACCAGCTCTATACGCAGGCTCTAGGCTTGGGCAAGGGTGCGCTGGACACGACCGCCATCTCACAGCTTTACGAGGACGCGCTGGGGCTGTCGCTGGCGGCCGGGGGAGCTCTCGAATAGGCTCGCCACGGCTGGCGAGCTGGCTCTGGGGCTCGCGCCTTTATTGCTCCGCGGTGCTACCCTAACATACTCGCGATGGCCCGAGGAGGCCCTATGAACGACCGCGAACGCTTGCTTGCCATCCTGGAGGGGCAGCCGCCCGACCGAATCCCGTGGATTCCGCGCTTGCTGCTCTGGTACAACGCGCGGGTGCGCACGGGCACGCTACCGGCCAGGTGGCAGGGCAAATCATTGCGCGAGGTGGAGCGTGACCTGGGGGTGGGCACGCCTGCACGCGACGGCAAGGTATTCGATCTGAGCCTGGATGGCGTGGAGGTGGCCTCCTGGCGCGAGGGCTGGCGCGAATTCACCGAGTGGCGCACACCGCTGGGCGCGCTGCAACGCGTGACGCTGCAATCGGCCGAGCTGGAGCGCGACGGCCTGCCGGCGCGCATTGTCGAGTATCCGCTCAAGCGCGAGGCCGACTATGCCGTGTGGGAGTGGATCGTCGAGCGACTGCGCTGGACGCCGACGCCGCAGGCCTACGCGGCCTACGATGCCGAGATCGGCGCCGACGGCCTGCCCATGGTCGCCGCGGGCGACGTGCCGTTGCATGACTGGCTAGAGAACCTGGCGGGGTACGAGCATGGCTTTTACCACCTGGCCGACTGGCCCGACGCAGTGGATCACCTGTTGGGCTTGATGCAGGAGGTTCAGCGAGAGCGCCTGTGGCCGCTGCTGGCCGACTGCCCGGCGCGCCTGCTGCTGCACGGCGTGCACCTGTCGACGCAGTTCACACCGCCGCGCTTTTTCCGGCGCTACGTGCTACCTTGTTACCGCGAGCTGATGCCCCTGCTGCACGCGCGCGGTCTGCGCGTGGCGATGCACGCTGACAACGACACCTCGACGATCCTGGGTTTGATCGAGGAGGCGGGCTGGGATATGGTCGAGTGTTTTGTTACGGCCCCCATGGCGCCGTTGACGCTGGCCCAAGCGCGCGCGACGTGGGGCCAGCGCGTCATCATCTGGGGCGGGCTGCCCTCAGTGTTGCTGTCGCCCCACGTGCCTGAGGGCGACTTTCGCGAGGCGGTGCGGGGCATCTTGCGCGACGTGGCGCCGGGCGAGGCCTTTATCCTGGGTGTGGCGGACAATGTGATGCCAGACGCGGTCATCGAGCGGGTGGCCTGGGTGACCGAATTGGTGGAGAAACAAGGCTGGCTGCCGCTACCCGCTTGACCTCCCGTTGCTGTCGTGCCACAATGCGGCCAGGCACAGTCACACAGGAGGTCTCCATGAAGATTCTGGTGGTCAAGTTCCAGGTCAAGCCCGAGTTTCGCGATGAATTCATCGCCATTGGCATGGTGGATGCTGACGGATCGACCAACACCGAGCCGGGCTGCCGCCGCTTTGACTTTTCAGAGGATGAGGGCAACCCCAATACGTTCTATTTCTACGAAGTCTACGACAATGATGATGCCTTCAAAGCCCATCAGGCGACGCCGCACTTTGCCCAGTATCGTGCGACCCTCAAGCCCGAGTGGTTGGCGGCGCCGACCACCGTGGCGCGTTGCGTGAATCTCTTCCCCAGCGACGCCGACTGGAAGTAGTTTCCGACTCATGTGCTCGCGCGGGGCGGCTAAGCCGTCCCGCGCCTTTTTCTCTACTCACCGCTGATTCCCCCTGGCCAGATGACCAGTTCTCGCCGCACCCCTCTTGACGCCTATCCAATTGCTTGATATGATGCCCTCAGACTAGTCTGAATTGCAGACTATTCTGAGCACCAGACAGGAGGCTCCAATGCCCCGTTCACATCGTCCGCTGCGCGGAGGCGCCTTTACCCGTGATGGGCTGTTCGAGTTGCTAGCTGGCCTTGCGCTGGCGGTGGCCGGCTACCTCCTGCTGCCCAGGCCTCAAGCAGAGTTGGCGCGCTGGGCCTTTTTTCCGCTGGCGGGCGCGGCATTGCTGTTGCCCGCGCTCAAGGCGCTGCTGCGCCGACTTGGCCCCTCAGCATCAGAGCCGCGCGCGGCGGGGTGGGGCTGGCTGCTCGGCGCACTTCTGGCGCTGGCTCTCGGGGGGGCAGCCCTGGTGGCCGTCTGGCTAGAGCTAGATAGCCCCCTGTTTGGGGAGACCGTGCGCCTGGCGCTGCAAGCGCTGGGCCATCTGCCCGCCGCGCTTGGTCTGACTGTGGGTTTGGCGCTGATCCTGGTGGGATTCGCCAACGACCAGTGGCGGGTGGCGCTGGTGGGCATGGTCTGGGCGGTGGTTGGCCTAGTACTGGACATCTTGCTGTGGGGCAGGGTGCTGCCGCTGTGGTTTCTGGCGCTGTGGACCGTGCGCCGGGCGACAGCGGTGTACCTGCTGGCACTGGGCGGTTTCACGGCGCTTGTGGGGCTGGCGGCTTTGATTCGATTTCTACTTGTGCGACCGCGCGCGGGCGATGTCGAGGGGCAGAACTATAGGGAGGAGATTGCGTGAACGGCCAGATGATTGTGGAGAGTCTTGAGAACGACGTGCGCCGCGAAGTTCGTCGCGCCTATTACGCCGACGGCCTATGCGATATCGTCTATGGCCTCGGCATCCTGCTGGCCAGTGTGATGGCCCTGGGCGAGATGAGCGCCATGATGTACTTGCCGGTGCTGTTCGTTACCTGCGCCTTGCCGGCCGCCAAGAAGCGCTGGGTGCAGCCCCGAGTGGGCTATGTCAAACCGGGCCGGCCGACGCGCACCCGGCTGGCACTGGTGGCTGCACTGACGGCGCTGCTGCTGGCGGGCGTGCTGATCACGGTGTTATTCGGGCGCGGCGGGCAATCGCCGTTGTTGCAGGGTGCCAATCGCGCGATCGAGTGGACAATGAGCCACTTTGGCCTGCTGATCGGCCTCCTACTGGGCGCCGTGATGATCTGGAACGGTCAAGAGCTTGGGTTGAGACGCCTGATCGGCTACGGCGGCGCCATGGCACTGGCTGGGATGCTCTGCGAACGGCGCGCCCTTGGCGCGAGGCTGCCTGTCCGTCTGGCGGCTCCGGAACTCCCTGGCGCGCTGTTCTTTGCGCCGTTGGGCCTGGCGATGTTGGGAATAGGCGTGGCCCTGTTTGCACGTTTTCTGCGCACGCACCCCGTGCGGCGCATGGGGGTCTGAGGTGACGGGCTTGGAGGGGCGAGCTAGCCCTCAGGCTGGGTTGCAGGCCATCGCCGACCTGGATCGCACCGTGCATTCGCCGGCCCGCCTGATGATTTTGGCCGTGCTCTACGTCTCTGAGGAGGCGGATTTTGCCTTCCTCCTCGACAGTTCGGGGCTGACGCGGGGCAATCTTTCGTCGCATATGGCGCGCCTGGAGGAAGAGGGCTATGTCACCGTGCGCAAAGAGTTTGTGGCCCGACGGCCCCTGACGGTCTATCAGATCACGCGTCAGGGCCGTCGGGCGTTCAGCGCCTATCGTCAGCAGATCATGTCGGCTTTGGCCAGCCTGCCAGAAGAATAGAGCTGGTCGGCTACCAGGCAGCCTTGAGCACAGCCTTGGCATCTTCCAGGCGCATGAGGCGCGGGTTGTTCGCGATCACCCGCTGCTGGGTTTCAATGGCGCTGGCGGCTACATCGTCGAGGGCGCTACGTGGCACGCCGATCTCGCGCAGGTGTTGGGGAATGCCCAGTTCTAGGGTCAGTCGCCGCACTGCGTCAACGCCGCGCTCGGCGGCCTCGTCCAGTGAAAAGCCCTCAGTGGCCTCGCCCAACAACTCGCCCACCCGGGCATACTTTCCGCGGCAAGCGATGCGGTTATAGGCCATGACGTAGGGCAAGAAGATGGCATTGGCCAGGCCGTGCCCCACCGGATGCCGCCCGCCCAGCGCCTGGGCCAGGCCGTGAACCGCGCCCACGTTCACCTCGGCCAAAGCTAACCCGGCGAACAGGCAGCCGGCGAACATGCCCGTGCGCGCCTCCAGGTCGTCGCCGCGGGCATAGGCGCGCCGTAGATGCTGGCCGATCAGCAGCACGCCGCGCTCGGCGTTGCCGTCGGTGAGCAGCGAGGCGCGCGGCGAGGTGTAGGCCTCGATGGCGTGGGTAAGGGCGTCCAGGCCAGTGGCGGCGGTCAGGTGAGCGGGCAGGCCCAGGGTCAGCTCGGGATCGAGAATGGCCACGCGCGCCAGCAGCAGGTTGCAGTTCACGCCCTTCTTGGTGTGCGATTCTGGGTCGACGAACACTGCGGCAGGCGAGATCTCACTGCTGGTGCCTGCGGTGGTGGGAATGCAGATCACTGGCAAGCCATAGTTGGGCACGCGGTCGGCCCCCCAATAGTCCGACACCGCGCCGACGTTGGCCGTCATCACGGCGGCCATCTTGGCAACATCCATCGAGCTGCCACCACCGAGGCCCACCACCACCTGCGCGTCGTGGGCCTTGATGAAGGCGACCACCTGCTCGACCAACGTCACCGGCGGCTCGGGCTGCACCTGATCGAACACGGCGACCTCGGCGGTGACGGCCGCCAGCACGCGATCGACCAACCCTGCTGCTCTCACGCCGGGATCGGTGACCAGCACGATGCGCTGCCCCCCAAGCTGCTGCAGCTCTTGCTGCAAGCGGCTTGCGGCGCCCGGGCCAAAATGTACCACCGGCGCACTGCGGAAACGTGTAATCTCCATGAACATGTCGATGGCCTCCTGGGGACAGCAGTGTACTCTGTGCCTACTTTGCGCCCAACGGGACGCCGATGCAAATGGTACCTCTGCCTAGTCTGGCACCACATGGCGCAGTCGGCGGCGCAACCAGGAGAGCACGCTCGGCTCAAAGCGGCGTACGAGCAGCACCGAGCAGGGCATGCGCTCGGCAATGCGGTCAGTCAGCACGCCAAATAGATCAGTCTGCAACGAGTAGGCGACGGATGATCCCATCACCACCAGCTCGCAGTTGCAGCGGGTCACCTCTTGCAGAATGCCTTGCTCGACTGTGGGAGCCTGGATCACCTTCATCGTGACATACGCTGGCACCTCGCCAAAGACGGCCTCGAACACTTCCTGGACGGCGAGCAGTTCATCATAAACCTCTTCTGGCTCGCCTGTGGCGCGCACGCGGAGCGCGATCAACTCTGCGTCGTAGACCTCGGCCAGCTGCCCCGCCAATCTCACGGCCACCAACGAGTGAACGCCGCCCCCAAAGGGCACCACCACCCGCGTGATCCCATGGAGACCACGGTTCAGCAGAATGCCAACATCGGCGTGCGCATCGTGCAAGACGCGCGCAACCGGGTGGCCCGGCAGGGTCTGCGGGGTAAGCTGTCCCGGCCAGCCCATCAAAACCAGGCCAACCTGTTCCTGCGAATTCACCTCTTCCACGACGGCTCGCCCGATGTCCATCGCGACGCGCATTTCGGTGTAAAAAGGAACGTTGCGCTCGCGCGCCTCGGTGGTCGCGGCCTCTAGTTGTGCGTGTTGGCGTCGGCGCAACACCGGCGTCAGGTCGCGCAGGGCGGCGGCCCTTTCAGGGTCGCTCGGGCGGGTGACTCCCAGCACCTCGATGCCCGTGCCGGGATGCCCTTCGGCCAGCAAAGCGGCTACGTGAACGAGACCTTTGGCGGTTTCGGCGTTGGCTACTGCCACGATAATGCGGTCGGATGAGGTGAGGCGGCGCACCGCACGACGGCGCAGCGTGCGCCTGACTATCGGCGCCAGCAGGTAAACAGCCGTCAGAGCCAGCAATACGCCACTCACGAACAGCAACGGCTTTAACGCGGTAAAGGAGACGACTATGGCGCAAATCGCGGCGCCCAGATAAGCGGATAGGGGGAATAGCGGCACCTTGAAGGGGCGAGGGACATCTGGCTTTAGCTTGCGGAGCTTGGCCATCGACATGCTGGCCCAAAAGACGACGAACAGATATCCGGCGCTGCTGATATAGCTCAAGAACTCGACCAGGCCGATGGAGGCTGTCAGGGCAACGATGGCCCCGATGATCAGCGACGCCGCGTAGGGCGTGCGTGCTCGGCCGAGGCGCGACATAAAGCGCGGCCACAGACCGAGCCGACTGAGAGTCAGCGCTTCGCTGCGCGCCGAGAGCATGGCCGAGTTGATGCTGGTGAGCGTGGCGATGATGCCGGCCACAGCAATCATCGGAGCGCCAAAGCGGGGCAACATACGCGCCGCCGCGTCGCTCAGGGCGGTCTCTGAGCCCGCCATCTGCTGCCAGGGAAGCACACCCAGGGTGACCCAGGCCACCGATACGTAGATGAGCGTGATGATGGTCAGCCCGGCGATGAGGCCGATGGGGATGTTGCGCGTGGGGTTGCGGATTTCCTCGGCGTCGTCGGCGATGATCTCAAAGCCGATGTAGGCGTTGAAAATCAGCGCCATGGTGCTGAGCATCCGGGCGGCGTTGCGCCAAAAGCCATCGTGGATGAAAAAGCGCCCGTCGGGCATAAAGACCTGCGGGTCATAGCCGCGAGAGCCAAGCCCGGCACCCACATAGGCCGCCAGGAGCGCCAGCAGAATGCCGCCCAGAACCACTTGAGCGCGACCGACATTGCCGACGCCAAAGACATTGAGCAGCGTGAACACGGCCACGACCACCAGCGCGGTGGGTACCAGGGGGACTGCGGGCACAAAGACGCGCAGCGAATAGGCAAAACCGACGGCCGAAAGAGCGGCGTAAAAGGCGCTGGAAAGGCAGTCGAGCGAGCCCACGAGGAAGGCCAGCAGGCCGCTACCGTGCGCCTCTTGCACATACGTCATCGCGCCGCCGGTGACGGGGTAGGCGGTGGCCATCTCGGAATAGTTCAGGGCAAAAGTATAGTTGAGCACGCCCACCAGCAGCAGCACCAGCACTGCGGCCGGGCCGACCATGCCGGCCACATGCCCGGTAAGCACGAATATCTCGGCGGCGATGGTGCCCGCCGTGCCCAACATCAGCACCTGCCCAAGCCCCAATTCGCGTTTGAGCCGACGTACTGCCACAACCCACCTCGAAGATAGACATCATTGGCAACATTTCAGAGTCGGCGAGTGATGAACCATCGCGCGATGGCAAGGCAAAACAACGCGCCACAGGCCATGGACCTGTAGCGCGCCCGTCTCTATGCCCTTGTTTTGCCTGGCTAGGTGACGAGTGTAGGCTTTGGGGGCCTGCACACCATCGTTAAACAGCTCGCGGCGGCCTTTTGCTATCCTAGCTGGGCCGCAGCGCATCCCTCACATGCGAGGGCGATTCTAGCACCAAATAGCCCCCCCGTCAATGATCTGAGCACCCAAGAGACCTGCGGCATCCAGATGGCGCCTGCCGAGCCAATCAGTACACGCCGTACTTTTCAACCTCGTCCAGGAACGCCTCGATGTTTTCCCAGGAGACGTCAGGTTCGAGGACATGCGTCGGCGCGATCAGAAAGCCGCCGTCGGCGCCGAGAATGTCGATCAGCCGGCGCACCTCAGCCCGAACCTCATCAGGGGTGCCAAAAGGCATAGTGGTTTGCGTGCCCATGCCACCATAGAACGCCAACGTGTCGCCGAAATCGCGCTTGAGCGCCGCGATGTCCAGACATTCGGGCTGCACCGGGTTGAGCACATCCATGCCGATCTCGGCCAGCTCGGGGATGATCGTGGTGATATCGCCATCGGAATGATAGGTGACGATGATATCGGGCTTGACGGCCTTGGCGGCGGCATACACCTGCGCCCAGCGCGGTTTGAACCATTGTCGCCACATGGCGGGGCTCATCATCATGCCCTTTTGCGTGCCCACATCATCGCCGGTGCCGATGGCATCTACGCCGGCTTCGGCGTACTTGATGGCGCGAAAGATCTGCCGCTCCATGAACTCGTCCAGCAATCGCTCGGCAAAGGGCTTGTTGAAGCGGAAATCCAGGAACAATTGCTCCATCGAGCGAATATACCAGGACACCTCAAAGATGTGTCCAACGCCGCCAGTGACCCAGTAACCCTTTTCATGCCAGGCGGCAACTTCTTCCTTGAGGTGCTCCCAGCGGTAGGCGGGTGTGAAATCGGGAAAGGGCCAGTCGTCCAGCTCCGAGGCGTCGCGCAGGTTCGCCATCGGGTAGACGTACTCGGTAAAGTGAAAGAAAGAGCCCGGCTTTTCCGTCAACCCCCATTCATCGCTGGTGGTGCCCGGCGGCAGGTCGGTGGGGAGGTACCGAGAGAAATCAGGGGGCTCGTGCGCCGGGCGGAATCCCACCCCGCGCATCTCCAGGTCAAAGGCCTCGGCGGCGTCGGTAAGGCCGGTGCGCTCGTAGAGCTGTTGCTGCAGAAATGGCGTAAAGCCCAGATGCCGCGGCACGCGGTCGGGCACTTGGCGGCGAAAGGCAGCGCCTACTCGCTCGCGGGGAGTCATCGGTGCTGGCATGGAGGCTCCTTCAGTCGTTTGGCTATGCAAAGAGGACGGGTGGGTCGGCCCACCCGTCCAAAGGTCACCGTCTCGATGCAGGGACTAGACGCCCCACTTTTCGGCCCAACCGGACTCTTTCCACTCGTTCTCGACGTCCTTCTGGAAGGCGTCAGCCGCTTCTTTGGCCGTCTTGGTGTCGCGGAAGACCTCTTCGCGATACTGGACGAACTTGGTTGCGATAAAGGAGCGAATGGGCACTTTGTTGTCATAGTAACGGTGCGTGGCTTCGTTGGCCGACTTGAGCACAAAGTCGAGGCCCGGGAACTTGCTGCCGTCGGCGCTTTCGACGTAGCTGATCAGGCCCGGCAGCCAACCCACGGAATCAAAGATGATGTCGCAGGCGGCCTTGGTGTTCAGGAACTCGATGATGGGGAAAGCGCTCTTGGCGTTTTCCCCTTCGCTAAAGAGCGAGGTGACGTGACCCGAGTAGGTCTGGATCTTGTCGCCTGCGCGCCAGGCCGGCACGGGCACCCACGCGGCGGTATTAAACTCGGCCACTTCGGGCTTTTCCTTGACGGTCTCGCCCGCGTGCCAGTAACCCTCGATGATCATGGCCTGGACCTCGGCGTTGAACGAACCGCCCCAGGTGCCCTGGCCCTCGACGGAACGCATGCCCTGCAAGTTGTCTGGCCCCATGAGGCGGATGAACTCGCCATAGGCGTCCAACGCCTCGACCATGCGCTCGTGGTTGATCTGGAAGACGCCCGTGGCCTCGTCAAACCAGGGAATGTCCCAGATGTCGGCGATGGCCCAACCATCACCACCAGGCCCTGTGCCGCCCTCGGCGTCGTAGGGGTCGATGCCGAACTGAGTCATGTTGCCGGCGGCGTCAAAGATGGTCAACTTCTCGTGCCAGGCGAACAACTCATCCCAGGTGACGGGCGGGGTCGCGGGGTCAAGGCCGGCCGCCTCTACCAGGCCAGTGGCCAGCAAATCCAGACCTCGCGGCCCATAGCTCATGTTGGCATGCGCCTGGGTGGCCACTGCCCCTGCCCCTGCGCGCGCCCACGACACCACCGCCGCGGCTGCCAGAAACTTGCTCTGCACCGCCACGCCCCATTCGTCTCTGGCAGGGTCGTAGGCTACGATGGAAAATGTTGCAATGGTCTGCATAGCGCCCTCCTGTTGATATCCTACCGCAAGAAGCGTCTCGCCTAAAGCTCGGTTGCAGATGGCGCCGGTGCGGCCATACAGTGTGTAGTTATAGCCGGCCTCATCTGCGGCCCAATGCGATCTGCAACCGAGCCCTGGCCAAGCCGATTGACGCCTGGCATCCGACAGATTACAGTCTCTGAGGCGGCGAACGGGCGCTTGCCGGCCAGCGGATGCCGCCAGGCCAGAGCAGCGCAAACGAGATAGCGGAGGAGCGACATGGATAGGCGACCGAATGTGGTGCTCATCATCACCGACGACCAGGGATATGGCGACCTGGGCTGCACGGGCAATCCCTGGCTGCACACGCCCCACATCGACGCCCTGCACGACTCGGGCGTGCGCTTTAGCGACTTTCACGCCTCGCCGCTGTGCACGCCCACGCGCGGCGCACTGCTGACGGCACGCCGACCCACCCGCAATGGCGCTTGGGCCACCTGTTGGGGTCGCTCGATCCTCCGTCGCGACGAACTCACCATGGCCGACGTGTTCAGGCACAATGGCTACCGCACCTCCATGTTCGGCAAGTGGCACCTGGGCGATAACTACCCCTATCGCCCGCAAGACCGCGGCTTTGAGCATGTGGTGGCGCACAAGGGGGGCGGCGTGGGCCAGACGCCTGATTGGTGGGGTAACAACTATTTCGACGACACCTACTTTTTCAATGGCGAACCGCGACAGCACGTCGGCTATTGCACCGACGTCTGGTTCGACGAGGCCCTCGCCTATATGGGTGCGCACCGCGACGAGCCTTTCTTTGTCTACCTCGCCACCAATGCGCCCCACAGTCCATATCTCGTTGAGGAGCGCTACAAGGCGCCCTACCAGGACAATCCTGACATCCCCGAGCCGGCCTTTTACGGCATGATCGCCAACATTGACGAGAATGTCGGGCGCCTGCGCGCCTGGCTGGAGGCGAACGGCCTGGCCGACGACACGCTGCTGCTGTTCATGACCGACAATGGCAGCAGCGGCGGCTGGTTCGACGATGGCCGTGGCTATAACGCCGGCCTGCGCGGCAAAAAGGGCTCGTACTATGACGGCGGGCATCGCGTGCCGCTTTTTGCCTACTGGCCTGGCGGCGGGCTTGTGGGCGGGGCCGACGTGCACGACCTGGTGCTGCACCTCGATCTGCTGCCTACGCTGGTGAACCTTTTGGCGCTCGACCTGCCCCGGGAAGTCGAGTGGGATGGTCGCTCGGCGGCGCCCCTGCTGCGCGGCGAGACCGCGAATCTGCCAGATCGAGTGCACTTTGAGCAGATACGCCAGTCAACCGAGCCTCCGGAAAAGTGGGTCTGCGCGGTGATGACCCGCCAGTGGCGGCTGATTCACGGCCGTGAGCTGTACGACATCGTTGCCGACCCCGGCCAACAGCACGACCTGGCGGCGCAACAGCCGGCTATCGTCGCCTGGCTGCGCGACGAGTACGAGCACTGGTGGGCAGAGATTCGTCCTGATCT
>Ga0351875_1143_pt1 | contig 17055 bp, 17 predicted proteins | sample BONcelFGM3001C14_FD_206784 | JGI IMG/M metagenome (GOLD analysis project Ga0351875, IMG submission 206784) | Enriched cells from coal bed in the Powder River Basin, Montana, United States - BONCAT cells FGM rep3 HSBNCT.FGM.300.1.C14 ... | reverse complement strand
AAGTCCTATAGCTATGCTGGTCACTCCAAAAGCCGTAAGAAGAGGTGTAATGTTCATATCAAGTTGGAGCAAGATCATTTTAATAGCAATAATGTAGATAAGAATATCGCTTATTCGTATTAGCATATTAGGAGCTTTAGCAAATTCTTTTTTTATTTTCCATCGGGAATGAATAGAATAAGTTACGAGCTGAGAACATAAAATTGCAATACCAATAATCAATCCAATTACCCAAGTGTCGTTTACCCATTCCAAATGAATATCCACCCATGCAAAAAAATGTGCAACAGGGTATAGAAAAGTCCACACAAATAGATAGATCAGCACGCGTCTGATTTTTTGGAGAATTTGCTTAAGGCTTTGCATTTTCATGAATTATATTCCTCGCTTTCTGAAACTTGCTTGCGACTATCACTAAACCATTTGCCATTAAACATAACTAAATCAGGTTTGATAGTCTTTAGCTGACAAGAAGGAAGGGTAAACAAGTCTTCCTTTAAAAAGAGCATATCAGCATAACTACCTACGCTGATAGTTCCTTGCAAATGTTCCATTTTTATTGATTTTGCTCCTGCAACGGTATAGTAGTAAAAAGCTTTTTTTCTTGACATAAAGGCTTCAGCAGTCAGCATATTGCTGATGGGATTGATATCTTCAATAGGCGAATCCGTGGATAGGGTAAGGTTGAGCTTACCCTCAACCATGGCTTTAAACGGATAGGCCAGGGCGCGGAATCGAATGGTACCAAGGCATTTCTCAGCCATTTCTTTGTCTGCTTCATAAAAGAGCGTTTGTATGGATACGTAAAGATCAAGTTGTTTAATTAGATCAAGCTGTTCTGATGAAGCCATTTGCACATGAATAAGCCGGTGTTTTAAATGCTGATATTCAGGAGCAAGTGCTTTAAAAGTTGACAAAAAAACTTCTAAAGCTCCATCTCCAATGATATGAAAAGCTGTTGACCAAGAGCATTCCTGTGCTTTGATCAGTATGCTCTGAAGCTCTTTTGCATCGTAGTACAAGACTCCCCGATTTAAAGGATTGTCAGCATAAGGTGAGTTAAGATATGCGCTTCTTCCGCCAAAAGAACCATCTAACATAAACTTAAAGGAAGAGATTGAAAGCAGGGGCGTGTTTCTGAAAAAAGGTGCTATGGTCTCTTTATTCATATAATCGGAGTATAAAACTGGCGGAGAAAGATTGATATGTTCATAGATGCGTAAATCGCTTTGTTCATCCAGGACAGAAAGCAAATGAGCAGCACTTGAAGTGTTCCAATCATCAGAATGTGCTGACGAAATACCATATTCTTTGCATAATTGAGTAGCATGCACAAGATATTCCGTGAGTTGTTGCTTTTCAAAGCTTATACATGCTCTTGCCTGGTCTAAAACTCTTTCTTTAATGATCCCTGTATTCAAATCTGTTCCATCGCGTAAGTCACAGGCTTCCAGGGAAAAATAAACAATAGCTTTGGAATTTACATAGCCAATATGACCACACTTACCAATCAGAAGAACGGGACGATGAGGCTCCCATTGGTCTAAAAGGCTTCTTGAGGGCTTAAATGTGGATGCATGAGGAGACCAACCTCTTAAACAAACAATATCAGTATCCACACTTTTGAGTATCGCTTTAAGCTCATCCTGACTATCAATGTTATCCAAGTGAGGTTCGATAAGTTTTTTACCTGTTCCGATGAGGTGGCAGTGGGACTCAATGAAAGATGGATACGCAAAGTATCCTGATAAATCAATCCAGGGTTCCGCTTCTTGTTCATTCAAGTGAGGAGCTATGGCAAGAATAGTGCTTCCAAAAACACGGATATCACCAAGCTTATAATTTTCTTCTATGGGGTCATAGATGTTTACGCGTTTAATTAACATATTTCTCATCCTGCTTTATAAAATAATTACATTTCCTTTGGGCTCTATTTTACAATTATCTATGAATAAACTAAAATAAATAGGTAAAATAGAAGCTAAGAGCTATACTTGACAAAAAATATGGGGCAGAAGTGAGGTCACGATGACAGCATATGCAGAGTTACTAAATGAGTACTTAAGACTTGATACTGAGCCAGTTGGCGTAAAATTATTCAAAGACCGAAACGAATGGAAAGGTTCATGCATCAAAAACAAGACCAATCTGTGTCAGATGGTTTCTATGAGCAGATATCAGGGAGCTACTTGTGCTCAGGTGGCAGAGGGCATGATTTGTGTCCTTGGAGCATCTTGTATGGGTCTCATCAAAACTCCAACTCGCTTCATTAATGGCGAGGCAGTAGTCGGCAAATACACCATAGATGCCGAAACAGGCCAGAAATTCATCCAAAATACCTACATGCTTGGCAACAAAGGAAAACTCTTTGATTTAATCGTTACTGCTCCCCTAAGGGCAATCGAGGATCCAGACATGGTCGTACTCTATGTCAGTCCTGCTCAAATCCTTCCTTTAGTTCATGCTTACGTTTATGATACAGGAGAAAAGATAAAAGCTGACACCGTAGCAGAAGCCGCGCTATGCGCAAGCCTGGCTTTTACCTTCGGAGAGCAAGCTCCAATGATAGGGTTTCCTTGCGCAGGAGATCGTCGTTTCGCAGGAACACAACATCACGAATTGATCTTTGCTCTACCAGCTTCTCAGTTGCCTCATTTAGTGGAAAACTTAAAAATAAAGCGCCAAAGCAATGCCAGGCTTTATCCAGTAGCACCTTCCATGCAGTGGGTGCCTATAATGCCTCCGGCCTATACTCTCTGTGATGATGATTTGGTGGATTGATTTTGTCAGCAATTTAATACTTTGCTTCTTTTTTCTGTATCTGGCAATACGACCAATCCTATCAAGAAAGTCTTTTATCGTGAGTAGTGCAGTTTACTGCTCTATGATAATGTTAGGACTGCTTATGTTGTCATTACATGATTACATTGTTTTGAGTTCTGGTTCCTGGAATAATGTTTTCAGCCATTGGAAAGGTTTATTATTCATTCTGAGTTTTCCTTTGTATGTTCTCTTGATCCCGCGGATGAAAAGGGAGTTTTATATATTCCATATATCCGAAAGCGTATATCGAGAAAAAACGATTGCATATTTGCGTCAAGAAAAAATTGTCTATGGCATAGATCCCAATAAACTCATCATCAGGTCTGAAAATGACAACACTTTTTACAGCTATTACAATCCAGGGATGAGGCATGCGGTATGGGTATTTAAAACTGATAGCCAGGATCTTATAAAAGCTCGCAACTATCTAAAATGTGATCTGAGCAACGAAAAGCCTGGCACTGGATTTTCCTTACAAGTGCTTTCTTTTTTGCTTATATTTAGCATTCTGCTTTTAAGAATTACCATGATTCTATACCAACGAGTTAATATTTAAGATGAAAGACATTCTAAGTAATCCCTGGCTTCTTGTGGCTTTGTCCAGCGGTATGATAGCCCAGATATTGAAAGTGCCCATCCACTATATTCGAAAAAAAGAATGGGATTTTACTCTTTTCTTTAGCAATGGTGGATTCCCCAGTTCTCATACAGCTACTGTGCTTGCTCTTATGACACGAATAGGGAGAGATTTTGGTTTTGGCTCACCTTTTTTTGCCATTAGCGCTGTTTTTGGTACGATAGTTATCTTTGATGCTACTGGAGTTCGACAAGAAGTAGGAAGACATTCCAAAACACTCAACGATATTCTGGAAATGCTGAAACTCAAAGAAATGCTCAACTTTGAAATACTTGAAGAATTGGTTGGGCATACTGTTTTAGAGGTTATTGCAGGCTTTTTACTTGGAGTTGGCTTGGCTTTTCTTTCTTACCTCATATTTCCGTAAAGAAGGTTTATTGTTTGGGGAAGTTGAGCAGATGAATCATTCCAAGGCTGGCTAAAGTTACGATTATTCCAGCCATGGTAACGCCCAGAAATATAACAAAAAAAGCTGTACCCTTTGAAAGTCTTAAAATCCATGCCAATAAGGATCCGGTCCATGCTCCGGTGCCGGGTAGAGGTATAGCAACAAGCAATAGAAGACCCAACCAGCCAAATTTGGAAACCCAAACAGATTTTTTTGAAGGTTCCTGGGTAAAAAGCTTCCATTTGCGTAAAAAAGGCAAACGATCAAAAACATAAAGAATGATCAAGGGAGGAATCATATTGCCTGCAACAGAGAGCACAAAGACAAACAACCAATGCATACGGTGAAGTCCAATTCCAAAAGGAATGGAAACTCGTAGCTCTCCTACAGGAGTCATTGCCAAAAAAAAGACTGATAAGCTATCCATAACATTCAAAATAATACAAAAGAAGCCCTATAAAGCAAACTGAAAAATAGCATTTCAGCTCTTGCGTTGTGTTTCAAGGTGTTTTTTGTTATAAAGCCTTATGTTATGGAATACTTAATTAATGAATTTGTCCTTTTATTTATCATATTGTTTGTCGGCTATAGTATTGGAAAATGGTCCTATAAAGGCATTTCACTTGGAAGCACAGCCGTACTTATAGTTTCTTTGGTGTTCGGATATTTTGGTTTTACCTTGGCCAGAGAAATCATGGAGCTTGGTTTAATTTTGTTTGTGTATGCTGTTGGCATCAGCGTCGGTACAAGATTTTTTAGATCTTTTCGCAAAGAAGGCTGGAAGTATGTGTTTCTTGGCCTCGCAGGTCCTATGTTAGGAGCACTTGCTGTGATAGGTTTGGTAGTTTTTTTTCGCATTCCTTCAGATCTTGCCACAGGGCTATACACTGGTGCTCTTACCAATACTCCGGCTTTAGCTGGTGTTCTTGATACCCTTGCGCGAACAGCACCAGACAAAATGGCTAATGTGTCCAGTGCTTACGGAATAGCCTATCCTTTTGCAATGATAAGTGTTGTTTTGATGAATCAAATCCTTCCGCGTCTCAAAAGATTTAATCTAATTGAAGAAGAACAGAAATTCAAGAAAAGTGAAGAAGCCCTGAATACTCCATTAAGCATTAAACAATTTAAAATAACCAATCCTGCATGTATTGGCAAAAGCATTGCTGAAATAAATCCAGATCGCATGATACAAGCCAATCTATCTTGTATTATTCGTGAAAAACAAATGATTCCAGCAAACTCCAAAGTCCAGCTTAAAGCAGGAGACTTAGCCAGAGTAGTGGGATCAGAAGATGAACTCAAAAAAATGGAGCTTCTTTTTGGAGAAGAAGTGCCCTTGGAAGATTTTGTGTCCAAAGATTATAATTTTCTTGACCTTAAATTGCTTAAGCAAAAATATGCAGGAAAAAAAATTCAAGACATAGCGCTATGGGCTCAACATGAAGTAGTTATTACACGGATTCGACGAAGCGACATTGAATGGTCTCCCAAAGGCTCCTTAGTACTTGAGTGGGGAGATAGTTTACGTCTTGTGGGGCTTGAAGCAAACCTAAAATTAGTGAGTAAAGAAGTACAGGGAGACTTAAGGCAATTGGAAGAAACCAATCTGGTGCCCTATTTTGCTGGCTTGCTAATTGGTATTAGTCTTGGCTCTATTCGTGTTCCTTTAGGATCTCATCTTCATCTTAGCCTTGGAAGTGCTGGGGGTACTTTTGTAGTTAGTCTCTTGCTTGGGCATTTTGGGCGTATTCGATCCATCCCTTTTTATGTCCCTCCCGCTGTAAAACACTTTTCCAGAGAGTTTGGCCTACTCCTTTTTTTGGCTGGAGCTGGAACGATGGCAGGTGCTCGAATCATGCCTATTCTTCAGAGCCAGGGAGCTTATTTATTGCTCATTGGAGCGCTACTTACATTTGTGGTAGTGTTTCTTAGTTTTGTATTAGCCAGAAAAATATTTGGGATGAGTCTATTGGCTTCAATGGGAGCCCTGAGTGCTGTAATGACCAATCCTCCAGCACTTTCTTCAGCACAAGCCAAAACTGAATCAATTGAGCCCTTAATCAATTATGCCAGCATATATCCTATAGCATTAATTGCTAAAATTGTTTTAGCTCAAATTTTGATTTTAATTCTGAGGTAAATAAAAAACCCCGGTCAAAGACCGGGGTTTTGAGATACTAAAGTTGTTTTTACCAGACTTTACGATTGGTGCGTTCGCCGGTACGGGGACGAGTGGTGCCTTCGGTACGGGGACGGGCAGCAGCAACGTTAAGGTTGCGTCCGCCGAAGTCTTTGCCGTTAGTGGCTTCGATAGCAGCTTCAGCCTGTGCATTGTCAGGCATTTCAACAAAACCAAAACCACGGGAACGATTGGTGAATTTGTCTTTGATGATGTTTAAGGTGGTAATTTCGCCGTACTGACCAAAAAGTTCTCTTAGTTCTTCTTCGGTAGTGTCATAGGACAGATTGCTTACATAAATGTTCATGTTTCCTCCAACATGTAAAATCAAATTATCACTAGGCCGATCATGTTGGACACTAAAAAAACTCGCACCAACAAACCGCACGCTAATAACAATCCATATTATGATGGTTCATTTATAAAATGCAAGCTCACGAATTGCTTCACCTAAAATCTAGTCGAAATTAATTCGATGCTTTTCCTAAAAATAATCCAGTGCAAACAATTGAAAAGAAAGGAGAAACAAGTAAAGTGTCCTCCTATGAGTCTAACAAACCCTTGGTGGACATGTAACGTGAACTTTATGTTAAATGAACGTCAAAACTACATTCATATGATAGCGCCTCAGTATCAAAAGGCAAATAAAAAAGATAAAAGCCTGATGCTGGATCATGGAACCCGGGCATTGGCCTTGAATCGAGCCTATCTGGCCCATTGCCTGTCCCAGAGTCATCGGATTATACGTTTATCGGGAGGAAAGGTTAAGCTTCAAGCCGATATTCGCAAGAAGAGCTCCCGGAAGCGTTCCTGTTTCTTTACCCCAGAAACCATCGCCTGGTTGATTTATTTCTGGAAAGTCTTGTATCACTGCTGTGATCGCCGTTTGCATAGCATGATCCCGCTCCTCATTGCTAAACGAGCCCAGTTTGAAAGCTTACATGAGGAAGCATGGAAAGCGCTGGAACTTCCTCCCTGGACCCTGGAGATCGAAAGCCAACTTCGAAGCATGAGTGCTTCCAGCATCTACCGTTATCTGCGCAAAGAACGTCAGAAGTCTCGTTTCAAGGGAATATCTCATACCCGTCCCGGCTCCCTGCTCAAGGAAAACATTGAAGTCAAAACCTTTGCGATGTGGTATAAAAGCCTTCCTGGCTTTGTACAAATGGATCTGGTGGGACATGAAGGAGGAGATGCCCGAGGTTGTTTTGCCTTCAGTCTGAACATTACCGATGTGGCCACCCAATGGACAGAAACTGTAGCGACCCCCACCAAAGCACAAAGCTTTGTATTTGCGGCCTTGCAACAGGGAAAAGCACGTTTCCCTTTTCCTTTGTTAGGTCTTCATTCCGATAATGGCTCAGAGTTTATCAACTCGCACTTATCCAACTATTGCACACAGGAACAGCTTCAGTTCACAAGGAATCGAAAAAGCTTTAAGAATGATTCCTGCTACATTGAACAGAAGAATTGGTCCTTGGTGCGTTCCTATGTGGGTTATGCCCGGTATGATACCTTGGAAGAAGTCCAATGCATGAATGCCTTGTATGAAGTCTTGCGTCTGTATACTAATTACTTCCTTCCTGTCATGCAACTAAAGGAAAAGCTACGGATAGGAGCCAAAGTGATGAAACAATGGGATCAGCCCCGAACTCCCTACCAACGAGTGATGGAAAGTCCCCAGATTCCAGTGGAAAACAAGCAACGTTGTCAAGCGCTGTATGAAACCCTGGATCCTTTTACTTTACATCAGGAGGTGCAACGACTCAAGAACAAGCTCAAAGAGCTTCGAAGAAAGAAGGAACTTGACCGAATTCAAGCAGAGGATACACTATTAAAGAAGGGTTCAACTGGAAATATTTTAGCTGAATCATCGAAGACCGTTCGAATAGGTTTTTAAATGAAGCAACACGGACTAAAAAGAACTTATTTGCGTTATTCATGAAGAAATATAAAAATTTTGTGAAAAGTATCTTTTTTTTTGCGACTTGCGGTATACTGAAAGAAAGAAAACTGACGCAAAAAAGGAGACGATATGAAGCGATTAACGAGTTATGAAGAAATTAGAGAAGCATTGAGCCAAATGGACAAAGAGTCCACTTCCGACGAAATGGATGCAGCGATGGAGGCAGTTCATGAACAGATCGAAAATCCAATAGCGTCCACCTTAAAAAACTATATGGATGCAGTCTATGATGTTATCGACGAACAAGCACCAGACTGGGTGGACTACATCGACTTTGCGCTCTACCTCTCCGACATTGCCAACGAAGAAGAAGACTATTTCCAGGTACATCAGACTGAATCAGGATATTGTGTCATTTATGAAGACATGGAAGACGACGAAGATGATGAAGACGACGAAGAAGAATGGGACGAAGAAGAAGACGAAGAGTGCTGTGAAGAATGCAATTGCAATGGAGCCTGTGGATAATCAAGCCCCAGGCTAATGTCAAAAAGTGTATCCACTGCCCCGGTTGAGTTTATTCAAAGCCTCCGGGGCTTTGCTCTTCTTGCAGTCATCGGGATCCACACTGCCAGTTTTTTTACTCAAAGTACTCAGACCTCCTATTTAACTTATATCCTGGTTTATATTGTTGTCAGCCTGATTGTAGCTGTTCCCCTTTTTGTTTGGATTTCAGGTTTTGTGATGGCTTTGCAATATTCTTGCTCTATAAACCTCAGAGCATATTATCGAAAAAGAGGTTCTGCAATTATTCCTCCTTATCTTATTTTTTCCCTGTTTTATATTTTCTTTTCAGCCTATCAACCCCAAACTGCAAGCTGGAGCTTTCCGGATCTTCAAACTATCCTAATTCTATTGCTTACAGGATCCTCCTATAGTCATTTATGGTTCATTCTTTTACTTGTTCAGTTTTATCTCCTTTTTCCTTTGTTTTGCATTCCTAAACTACGATCATCCTTGATACAATACAGTTTCATATGGTTTTTGCTTGCTTTTATTGTACAAAGTGCCTGGCATATCTTTATTCCAAGCCTGGCTTCATACTATTTTCTGAAGCATTCCTTTGGTTCACAAATTATTCTCTTGATTTCCAGGTCTTTTCCAGCATATCTTGGATTTTTTCTTATTGGAATTGTTATGGGATCAAGGTATAAAAAGCAAAACAATCACAGCATTGGTAAGAACATAAAGATTTTGCCCCTGCTCCTCCTGGTGATGGCAGGTATAAGCATTATTGGTGCTCAATGGATACAAGGAATAGAAAAATATGGATCATTTTATGGAATTACTGAAGCACACCGCTTGCAGGAAAAAATATTGTATCCTTTCGTATATTTATCAATGATTTTGCTTAGCCTGAAACTCTTTAGTTCTTCAAAAACAAACTATAAGCTAAAAAAGCTTCTGGCAAACCTGGGAAATCGCTCCTTTGGTATTTATCTTCTTCATGCTGGAGTTTTGATTCTATTGGCAAACTTACTCAAAATGAATGGAATAACGCCAAATCATGCCGTATTTTACATCCTTCTTTTTACAGGCACCATAATACTTAGCCTTTTGGCTGAAGAAATAATTTCAAGAATCCCCGTGCTATCAAAACTGCTTGGCAGAAAAGTTAAAAGTCCCTCCCTTTTTCCAGCTCCTTTTCCCAAATCTGCCCCGAAGTCTTGTGAGTAATGCGAAACATCACTTTTTGATATGAATCCAACAAAGGATGTTGGATTAAAAACACTCTTTGACCCACAGTATCGATGATTTCCTCTGTTGTGGGATATAACAGGCTTGTAGTACCATTTTCTTCCAACGCAATGACAGTAAAAGAATACGTAGAAATAGCATCAGCAGTTAAAGGTCTAAGCTTTAATATTGCTTGATCCTTTTCCACTTTATGTTCGATGTATTCAAAGTCTAATGGAGCAAAAGCACCAAGACTACCGCACCCTCCTTTGCCTCCACCTCCCCCATTACCTCCTCCACAAGCCTCATCATTACATGCTAACTCTTGATTTGAGCAAGCAAAATGGAAAGAAAGCAAAACAAGTAAAAACAGGGATAAATACAATTTGATAAATTTCTTCATTCATGAGCTCCTTCATCCAGCGAACATTCCATAGTTAAGATCTTTTTATATTTCAGCAACAACAGTCGCACCAAAAGAACTTTCAATACATCCAAAGGAAGATAGGGGACAAGGCCAATTAATAGCGCTTTGGGAAAGGATATTTGAGTGAAGATTGCCAGATAGGAAACCCCACAAGCGTAAATAACTAGTAGACCTATTGAAAGCGAGATTAGCATATTTTTTTTAGCCAGCATTCCCATGATAGGCATCGCGAGCAAAAAACCAAAAAGGTAGCCACCAGTAGGGCCAACGAGCATGTGTAGCCCCCCCTGCATCCCGGAAAAAACAGGCAAACCTATGACGCCCATAAAAAGGTATAGAATAATGGCGGAAATTGCCCCCGATGTGCCTAAAATAAAAGGACAAAGCAAAACGATAACTATTTGTAATGTGAAGGGAACTGGAGAGAAGGGCAGGGGGATGGTAATCCATGCCCCAATAATCATCAGAGACACCATTAAAGATATTCTTATCCAATGCAGAACTGAAAAATATCGTTCTTTTTCGCAGGGACCAGTTTTAGTATCAGGCTGTGAATGCTGGGATAACATCCAGTTCCTCCGTCAACTCATAATGGAGTTGCATAGGGATAAAACCCTTGCTATGAGCCAAACGAGCTTCATCATCGTCTTTGACTCGTCGAATCATGGCTTGTTGTTCTTTTAAGCCCAACTCATCCACAAAAGCATCAATCATCCCTGCAGGACAAGCATAGACAAAGAGATGGCCTTCCACGGTAGCAAATATGGGGTTAAATTCGATGCAGGGGATTCCCAGGCGATCGGATATTTTCAGCATGCCTGCTTCTCGGATTTTCTTTACAAAAAGCTGACGAGCAGGCAAGGAACGAGATAAGACCTTGCTGATTTCTTCAAACAAGAGGGGAACAGTAGCAGTCTGGAGGGTTCGGGTGACATCCAACCTAAACCACCAAAGATCGTAGCTCAACAAAGCGTCCCGTTTGGCCACTTTGCTCATCTTGCCTACATACATGTTTCGCACATAAAGCTCGTTGGGGTAATCAAAGATACAGGAAGGCTTGCTGGGACTGCCAGGTTGATCTTCATAAAGTTCTTCAGCAATCGTCGTACCTTCCAACAGGGGGTTCCAAAAACGTACCAGGGGCAGTAAATCAATTCGGTTTAGGGGAGAGGATTTGATACGAACTTTTGTGCCTTCTACCGGAGCGTTGCTTTTGCCTAACACGACAAAAAAAGTACCCTGACGAGTTTCAGGAGATAGCACTAAATGATAAGCATCGTTACGGGCAAAAAGAGTCACGGGGATCTGATGGGCTACTAAATGAGTTGCAGCCAGCTTCAAACCTTCGCCATAATATCCACGCATCCAACTTTCTTTAGTCACTCCACCCATGCGAAAAGCATCCAGAGTGATCCCCCGACCATTATCTTCAATCCAGAGGGTACTGCCTTCCTGACGCGTTTGAGCTGAAGGTTTTCCAGAGACCAATTCTGTTTCATCCAAAGCATTTTGAATAAATTCTCTCATAGCAATCATATGAGAAAATTCTCTTCTCAAAACATATTCAGGAGAAAAACCCAAAGGTAATATTCCATGAAAAGTAATATCAGGGTTATTTTCACAGAGTCTGTCCCAGGAAGAAGCAGAAAAAACTCCTTTTTCCAGAGCTTCCTCTTTGGTCATTGCTAAACCGGATAAGGTTTCCGGGATAGTAAAAGCGCTAATAAATTCTTTTCTGTTCATTGTTTGTCCTTTCAAAGCAGTATGCTATTTTTTATTATTTGAGCACTTGGACTGACTGCCAGTCCTCCCTGGGAGGTTTCTTTGAGAGAGCATGGCATCGAATTGCCAATTTGAGCCATAGCATCAATAACTTCATCCAACGGAATCAAAGTGGTGATTCCTGCGAGTGCCATTTCAGCACAAGCCAAGGCATTGCAAGCACCCATTACATTGCGTTTGACGCAGGGAAGCTCTACTCTTCCAGCTACGGGATCGCATACCAGACCTAGAATGTTTTTCAACGCAAAGGCAGCAGCACTCTCTACTATTAAAGGACTGCCCCCCATGATATAAGCCAGGGCCCCAGCGGTCATTGCACTGGCAGAACCTACTTCCGCCTGGCATCCGTGAGTGGACCCCGACAGAGAAGCTCGAAGGGCAATGATTTCTCCAATCCCTCCAGCCACAAACAACGATTTTACCAATTCTTCATCCGTTTTTCCATGGTTTTCAGCAATCGTCATCAAGGCTCCAGGCAAAACGCCACAAGCTCCGGCAGTTGGGCTTGCAACGATGCGACCCATGCATGCGTTTAATTCTGCTACCGCTAAAACTCGACTTATCATGTTGGAGAAGCTTTTGTTGAGCAAGGAAGCACCTTTTTGAGTGAATTGTTTCATGTGAAACGCTCCACCCTGAATTAATCCGCTTTTTGTTCGATTAGGCTCTTGTAGTCCTCTTTCGATAGATTCTTTCATTACTTTCAAATGGTGGTGCATTTTTCCAATCAAGGAAGCTTCAGACGTTTCAGTATTTTTTGCTTCATAACTCAGGAAAAAAACGTAAAGATCGGGGATGTCCAAATCTTTCATTTGTTTGACAACATCGTTCCAGCCTTTGATGCGTATGCGTTTAGGAAGTGTCATCAGAGGTCTTCTTTCCATCGAGGGATAGCGACTGCAGTATGTATGCCTTCTTTGCTTTTCAGTGCATCCAAAAGATCACAAGGCACCGGAGCATCCAGCTTGAGTATAGCCAGGGCGCGTTCTTCATTGGCATCGCGGGAGATTTGCATATAGGCAATATTAATGTTGTTTTTTGCCAATAGATCACCTACAAAGCCAACCATACCGCATATATCTCGATATTCTAAAATTAAAAGGTTGTGTTTTCCTGAGAATTCGACTTTATTATGATTGATATCCACAATTTTAGCATGCCCCCCACCAATGGATACTCCACTGATATAAAAAGGGGGTTGTTGGTCTTGATGAATAGTAATTGTCACATAATTAGGGTGTTTTTCGGGGTCTTCTAAAAAAGTAAAGTCGAACTGAATACCCTCTTTTTTTGCTATTTCAAGCGCACAAGGGATGCGTTCGTCGTCCATGGAAAAGCCCAACAAGCCTCCAACCAAGGCTTGCAAGGTACCATGACCCGGGCCAGTGTCCGCAAAAGAATTGTACAAGGTGATGCTGACTTTTTTAAAGGACTGGTGATAAACATTTCTCGCCAGGAGACCAATTTTGGCAGCTCCAGCAGTATGAGAGCTCGAAGGACCAATCATCACCGGACCGATCACATCAAAAATCGACACTCATACTACCTTTCTGATTTTTCAAAAGTCCACTGCCCAAGCATATGGCGAATGGCATAAGCTACTCCTCCCTCATTATTGCTTGTACTGACAAAACATGCCAAATCCTTTACTTGTTCCAGCGCGTTGGCAACAGCTACAGGATAGCCAGCAGTTCTCATAGCGTCAAGGTCGTTATAATTATCGCCAATAAACAGAACAGATTGAACCGAGATATTCAGGTAAGTGCAAAGCCTGTGCAAAGAGTGACTTTTCGAGACCTGCGGACCCATAAGCTCCATAAAGGTATCTCCCTGCCATTCAAAGCTTTTAATAATACTAAAATCATCGCCAAAAATGGCTACGGTTTCTCCGATAAGCTGGTACATTTTTTCTTCGGATCCAAGGAGGATCAATTCACTGATTTCTCCCTCGGTAAAAAGCTCATCCTGACAGACCATAGACAAGTTGATACCGTGCTTTTCCAGGTAGGGCATATAAATCCCTTCGTAGGGTTTGTTGAGCCAAAGACAGGCATCATCGAGCCATCCTTTAGAAATTACACAGTGCAGATCATAGGCAGCTACTCTGGAAAAAACAAAACGTGCAATATTGGCATCCAATGCAATTTTCTGTAGTTTCTCTTTGGACCCGGGATGCAGGATCAATGCTCCGTTTTGAAGTATAAGGGGGGCATGATTGTTAAAATGCTTTAAAAAAGGAAGCGCTGACACATAAGATCTGCCAGTCGAAATAGAATAAGGTATGTCATGCTGTTCCAAAAGCTTCAAGGCAGAAAGATTTTCTTCGGGAATGCTCTTGTCGTCATGCAAAAAAGTGCCATCCAGATCGATGACCACCAGCTTAACTGGATATTCGCATCCATTCAGGATTTTAGCCATGAGCCACCGCAGCCAGATAGACCGGAAGCCCAGGAAACGTTTTATTGATCGCTTTTTTGCAGGCATGCAGCGTACTACCGGTAGTGAAAACATCATCAAGTAAAAGCACCGAAGCAGGCTGAAAGGGAAAGAATAAGGGGGCTTTTGCAGTAAACGATAAAGAGGGATTTTTTATGCGCTCTTGAGTTCGTAAACCTTTCTGACCCTGATCCTGCAGGCTAAAATTCTTATAAAGAAGCTTGGAGCAAAGGGGCAAGCCAGAATAGGAATGCAAACTTTGAGCAAGCAGTTCCACTGGTTGATATTTGCGTTTCAGGATTTTTTTGAATGGAGCTGGGAACAGGCACAATGACGCTTTTCTGCCAGGGAAAGTTGCTGTGAATGTTTTTCCATAGCTCTTGAGCAAAAAAGCGGGAAAGATAGAAAGCTTTACGGTATTTAAAATTCAGCATCAAATTTCGAGTCAGATCTACGTAATGAAAAGCAAACATGACCCAGTCACCAAACTGGGTTTGACGAAGGGGCAGTAAGCATCGAGCCTTATCCAGTTCATCAGAGCAGGTGGGGCAAGGCTCAAGAGTGTGAGCAACTTCTTTTAAACAAAGCGGGCAAAAAGAACTCATTTCAGGGAACAAACAAAGTCCTCCAAGTCCTCTTGGTTGAGCTTATTTCTTTCCGCAAGCTCCTTTAAGGCTGTCTGATAAGAAACCGGAGTTTGAGCGTAGAGCGAAAATGCATGAAGTTGTGTCATCATTACCTCTTCGCTTGCTCCCTTTCGCCAGGCATGGCTCAGAGAGAGTTGCTCGCAAAGGGCGGCCACTTTGGGGTCATAAATAATTGGCAAAATAGGCTTGCTCAAACGAGACAGAAACACCAGAAAATGTAAACGCATCCCCACACCAAAGCTGGCTCGGGATAAAAGCGAAAACATTTCTTCCGGTAATAGAAAGGTATCCACCAGATAGGCAGGTTGTTTCATCAGTTCAATGACTTTGCGGGAAAAGCGACTGTCATAGGTGCCGTAAAAAGGCGTGAATACACAGACCTTGCCTGTTTTTACGCTTAGTTCATCCAGACAGCGTGCAAAAATATCCAGCTTGCGATTGGTTTCACGGCTGGGTCCCAGCGATACAGCAATAAAATCACGATATGCAGGGTAGGGATCTTGTACTTCCTGTGCCTGATATGAAAAAATGGGATCTACCGTCAGCGTGCTTTTTGTAAGGCCCCAGGAGCGTAAAAGCTCTTGAGAATGCTCATCGCGGACACTGATTTTAGTAGCCTTAGACAGGATTATTCTCGAAAGCCAGCGGTTGAAGGACGAATGCAAGGGACCAATACCATTGGCATAGACAAAAACACGCTTGCCCATCAAACGGGCCAAAGCGATAATACCGAGGTAATACCAGGGGCTTTTGCGACTCGTAACATCCTGTATCAGACCACCACCGCCACTGATGATGCCGTTTGCGCGTGAAAGCTCTTTCCAAAGGGCTCCCAAGGCAAAACGTTGGCTGGAGTAGACTTCTGCAAGGGTGGTAGTCATGTGAGGATTGGCTGAAAGCACCGAAATCTGTAAAGGGCAAGCATCATGCAGAGCGTGCAAATCTCTTGCGAGGGTTTGCAAAATCGTTTCATCGCCAATATTTCCATAGCCATAATAGCCCGAGATCAAGATGCGTCGAAGCGGTGTTTGAACTGCTTTTTTCATTCGCAGTAAGTCAGGAACCGTCTTGATAAAACGAGACAGGCGTAGTCGGGGCTGGCTCAAGACACGATAAAACCATTCCAGATTGAGCTTCAGCGCCCATCCTGGTGCACGTTTCATTTGACCCGCCCACAAGTCAAGACTACCCCCCACTCCCATAGCTATTCTGGCCTTTAAGTTTTTTTTGTTGCGATGGATTAAGCAATCCTGTTTGCCTGCTCCCATCCCTACCAAAAGAAGGTCGGCTCCAGACTCATTGATAGCTTGAATTATCCCTGCTTCTTCTGCTTCAGCAAAGAAACCATGATGAGTCCCTGCAATAAGCAGACGAGGAAAGCGTGTAGCAAGATTTTGTCTTAGCGATTGCAGACTGGCCTCATTGGTACCCAGGAAAAAGACCTTCCATTCATGCTTTTCAGCCATCTTTAAAAGCTCTTCTCCAAGTTCCACCCCTGCGACTTTTTCACTAATGTATTCCTTCATCCATCGAGCAAGCTTCAAAATGCTTATCCCATCAGGAATGATCAGCTCTGCTTCCTGAATGCTTTGAAGAAAAGAGGCGTCTTTCTGCGAACGGGAGATCATCTCCAGGTTGATCGTAATGATTTGGTGACAGCTTTTCCCATACATCCATCGTTCAATTTTAGGCAAAATATCAGCCATAGAAAGATTGTCTACTGGAAGCCCCGTCATTAGAATGCGATCTTTTTTGAGGCTACGATATAAAAGGGCGGTTTTTTCCACCATGCGGTCCTGGGTAAAAAAGCGACGCACCATTTGAGCGCCATTTTCCGCCAGAGCTTTGCGTTGATCGGGGTTTTGGCTCAGAGCAATAATAGCTTTGACCAAGTCCTCCTGCTTCGAAAGAATGCGCCCGTTGTAGCGATCCAGCAAAAGCTCCTGGATGCCCCCCACTTTTTTGGACACGACTACCCGCTTGGCATTCATACATTCCAATATGGCAATTCCCAGAGCCTCCGATTTGGGGGAAAACAACATCAAGTCACAGGCAAAAATATAGGGGCGAGGATTTTTCTGAAAGCCCAC